>ERZ773014.21-NODE-21-length-106427-cov-4.033308_pt1 | contig 106427 bp, 106 predicted proteins | sample MGYA00580841_ERZ773014 | MGnify/ENA primary metagenome ERZ773014 (study PRJEB29015, sample SAMEA2737989) | human oral metagenome | biome: human oral; feature: human-associated habitat; material: dental | place: China | collected 2067 ... | reverse complement strand
TAAAGGTCTCTGTTCTGAGTCTGTATTCTGTGAGTCCTACCGGGTGGTGGACTATCTCGGTGTGGGGAATTATGCTATTTATCATCTCTTTCTGATAGGATTCTAAAATAGTAAGGCTTGTATTCTTCAACTTCATAAATCTTTCAGTGTTTGCAAAGCTCGTTCTCTTTCATGGGGAGTTTTGCAATCTTTGAGAATTTATTTCAGTTTTTATCTACATAATGACTGATGGCATCCGCCCATCAACGCACTTCTACGGGGATGAGTTCTTTTTCGTGCATCTCTAAAAAGTAAAATAAATCAGAATTAGTCTTCTATTTTCTCCACTCCTCGTGGATTGATGATCCTTCCCCTATTCTCAGGTTTCTCTCAGTCTGCTAAGTAAGCAGTCCTTGTGAGTTGCCTTTTGACGGTATAGGTATCTTGGAATGGATAAGGTATCCCAACTACAAGCTCTCGCTGATCGAGGTAGTCTTGTGTGTATCTTACTTTGTCTCAGGGGTTGAAATCTGATTTCATCCTCTTTTTCTAATCTACTAAAACAAAATTCTCACTCACTCAGAATTTCTCAGCAACCTCTTTGCGAGTAAGCTGAGTAGGTACTTTGCGAGCATATCTCCAAACTTCTACATCATGAGACTCGCCAAATTGAAATCTTTCGTTACTTCCGCGTTCTACGACAACATAAGGATCTATAACATTTCAAGGGATTTTTAATAAAAAAATCCTCTTTCTTCGCCTTCAATCCTCGTCCCCTACCTCAATTTCTTCTCAATACTTAAACTCAGGTTCTTCTGGAACGAGTTCAATTACTGATTCGTGATAGTTCGGGTATGGCGAGGTTATAACAGAATTATCCATTTTTTCTATAGGGAATCAAAACACTTCTTGCTTATCAATTTTTGCTCCTGCTAAAATCTTTGCCCATAAACAATCCCTTGTAAGCCTCACTCTGTCTCCTACTTTGAATTGCATGTTATAATAATATTATCAACTAAAAACTCCCCAAGCTCCTCCTCAGGAATCAGTGCTGATTCTATGAGTCGGTATTGTGCCTCGTTTGACTGAATGCTCCAATCGCAATCGGCTCATTTAGGTCAATAAGTTGGGTTCAATACTCGCTCTTTTGAGGTTTGTTTTATCAACTTATTATCACATAAAAAATTCCACAGTCAGCTCTCTAGGCTCACGAGTTCACGGAGACTAGTAGGACTACTGGCTCATTTTTTTGTAATAAAATCAATATAAGTTTTGAATACCATAACTTCAGCAAAATACTTTAAGCCCCAAGGCTTCCGTCCTCTCTTAATAAGAGAGGTAAGTAAGGTTTCTAGTTCTTGCATCTGTATTAAAAAAGAAATAAAAGTCTGATTATTGCACCTCGTCGCCTCCGCCAATATGCAGGGGGATATATCGTTTTGGTATACCCCCCTTTTCTAATTACCCCGAAATCGAGGTAATTAACTAAGCATTGACTAGCTCAGGGTTCTCGTAGATGTTGCCTACTACCTCATAGTGAGCATACGAATATATCGGCTCATTACTCTCTCAATTCATGATAAAATACTCTAGATATGACTCATCTCGATATACTCCCCAAAACTGATCTTCTATCTTTACTATATCTCCCTCGTATATCTCCTTTCCGTTCTTATCTCTCAGTCAGGTGAATTGCATAACAATACACTCATTAGCCTTACCTCATTGTATTCATATGGTCCTATTCACTCCATTTACTCACAACCTTCACTCAAGACTCCAAGAGGCAATATGATTTAACTCATCTACTTCTAGCATTTTTTTCTCTTTATAATGCCAAGCTCTGAATTTTATTGGTCTCATCTTTACTTCAAAATAGAAATTAAAAAGCTGATTGGATCATCTTGGATTGCTAGATACATTAGAATGCTTTTATAAGCAGAGTAATAGTGGATATCTTCCAGCACTCAATAATTACTATATTCCACTCTTCTGATAATGTCTTTTTGTAAAATTATTTTATCATTCTCAACCAGCCACTGGATGAATCAGAATTTTTTACTGATTATTGTCTCTTCCCATAAGACTTCATTAGAATCTACAAGAAGGAACAATTGACTTCTCTCATCATAGCTAGAGAATTTGAATTTACTCCCTCTTTGAGTCTGATACTCATTGAGGAGTTGTAGTAATTTTTTCATTGGATAGCGATAAAATAAATAAAACTGATTTAATCGTGGAACATCTCACGGAATATATGGGCGATAACATCTACAGTCCGCCCATTTCAGAGCATCTTGTATCTCTGAGAGTTGCTCACTCCTGCGGTATAATCATCAGGTAGGGTTTGGAGTCTCTCACACTCAATAGGTGTGAGTCTCCTGAGGCAATAACCATCGTGCAGGAGATTATTGTATGATCGCGAGTTGCTAGAGAGCGTAGGAGTTTTTTGTTCAAAGATACCTCATTTATTCGCTCCTCTTGGGAGCTGGAGGATTTTGGGTCATTCTCCTTTGTTTGTGGTCAATGTCGGAGATTTACCCTCCGAACTATAAACATTGCCATTCTGTCCGCTTCCGCTCGGATTGATATTGCAAAGAATGTAAGACTGAGTGATGCAACTTCCTTGATTGTTAGTTGTCAGGCAAGCTCCTTTCTCCTCAGGACTTGTGATCTTGAATCTATCACGGAATACTGAGGATTTATTCAGGAATCATTTTACAAGTTTTTCGCTCAGCATATATTTCTCCTCGACTTTGTCCTGGAGGATATCTTTGAGCGTGAGTTTTTTGTCTTCAGGGAGCGGAATGTAGATCATCTTATATCTGTCTCCCTCTCTTTTTCCGACTCGGTAGAGCCTCTCTCTGCTCTGAGCTGAGACCAGTGATGAATTGATAACCATTGGCTGAATACCTCAGAGATGCTGATTGATGACCTTGATTCGTTCTTCCTTCATCGGCACATTTTCAAGCAGGAAGTATCTCGGTTTTGCTTCCTTCAGAATCCTCACAAATTCAAAGAATAATTTACTACGAGAATCCTCAAAGTTTAATCCTTTACCTGCAGAAGAGAATCATTGGCAAGGACTTCCTCCGATGAGGAGATCTAAACCATTATCTCCAACATAAACATTAGTATCTCCATCAGGACGACGAACAACACCTATAGCTTTTATATCAGATTTAACTCTGATCTCTCTAACATCACCAACCTGTATAACATCAGCTCGGTTATTCTCAGAAACCTGCATTGCGTAGCGATCAATCTCACTGGCAAAGTAGCTCCTAATAGGTATTCAGGCTCTCTCAAGAGCCAGCCTTCAGCAACTCATTCAATCAAAGAGGGAGAGGACTGTTATTGGTTGCATTCTGATTTCTAATTTTTTAAATTAAATCTCCAGAGGGAGAGCTTACTCGCTCTCTCGGCTTCTAGCCTTCCTCTGCTTAAATGAGCGGCTCTCTTTTTGCTTCTGCGAGAGGCACGAGACACTACTGGTTTAATGGGCAATGCAAGGAGAAGGACTAACACAATATCCTATCTCCTCAATCCCACCTACTGACTTCGGGTTGCTATGTGTGTGCTACAACCCTAAGGCTTCGTTCTAGTTCTCTCCGTTTCTAGCCTCGCCTCTATATATTAACGACATTAAGAGGTTTCGCCCCTTAAAGATGGGGAGCATCTCCTGCCTAAGTTTAGTGTCATTACAGGTTGGACAAGGTTAAATATCTTTTGATTGAATATATTTTAATTAGCAGAGGGCGAGGATTTGCACCTCGCAATGAATAGCCGAAGTCTCAGACAAATCTTCCACATAACGCTCTCAGCATCATAAACCATACTGCCTAATTACGTACTTAAACAATATGATATATTCTGCCTCCTGTATTACTATTCTATTCTCTCCTCTAGCGTCTACCTATTCCGCCACCTCTGCACAGCTCCCCATCAGGGGAGAAAGCTGACTATGAAGCTCTTTTACGATTACATATATCTGACCTATTATTCAGATTATTTGTAGTCTTAGAATGCTTCAGTCTGCACAATGTGTGCTTTTTGTTTTTGAGCTTTGGGACTCAGTTTTTAGTCAGCATTTTAAATCTTTTTGAAATAAAAATAAAGTTTAATACTTCGCCCATCAGGACGAGCAAAAAGACTAAATCTGATCAATCTCTTTGCTCTCCCCAGTGGGGAGAGGGAATTAAATAATAAACTGAGGTCATCTTTCCAAAACATCAACCTCCTCTTTCTTCTTACTCTTTTTGGGACAAGCTTTCTTCTCTAGGTCTTTGTCATAGAGAACTACCTTCATATTGATCCAGTCATACATAAGTTGTTGCTTAGAAAAGCTTCATCGTTCTAGACACTTTTCTTTTCCGCTCTTAAAAACTTTGAATACTTGGCATTCTGTCTCTCAGAGGAGTTTGAATTTGTAAGAATATCAGTCAAATTTTGGGTGTTCTACCGCTATTTCTGTTTGTTCCATTAGCTAAAATCTGAATTAAATCTACTTTTTATTTATCTCCCAAATAATCCACCCTAGCCGAAGCAGAACTCCAGCTAGGAGGATAAAGTCATCTGTTGCCATTACTTCATGATTTTGGCTAAAAAATCATTCAACACACTAAGTGCATCTTCTAGTGATTCTTGATTTGGCTCGTTTTTTTTTGCAAGCTCTTTCCCTGTATGATACAGAGCGATTCTAGCTAAAAGTTGATCTCTTTTTCAGGCTATAGAATTTTTAAGGCTTTCTCCTAATCCTCCTAAGCCTTTGATGGCTTTGAGGACAAGGTTATTATCTCACTTTCAACCGATATGCACATCAATTCAGTTTTGTGGATTATTGGTAATTGTGATTGTAATTTTATTGTCCATTGGTCTATCTATAAAAGAATAAAAATTCTGAATTAGTTCTTAAGTTCTCAATCCTCAATAACGATCTCATCATATCCAGTAGAATACACTGTCTCCAAGAAGCACTGAGCTTGGTTGGACTCTATCTTTTCCCTTACTCTCTCAAGAGTGTTAGGATCAAGAGCATTGGCATTCTCTATCGTGATGATTTTTATCTCATTAGGTCAAGAGAGGCAAATATCAACACCGATTTCTAACTGCTGAGCTGTATTCAGTTCATCTAGTGGGATTCGGCTATCATGGACAAATACATACATAATTCCCTCTTCCAGTTTGAGCTGATAACTCAAATTCAGGTCTTTGATGAGGTTGTTTTGTTGCTCCTCAATAGCTTTAACCATATTATCAAGCTCTTTCCATTGAGCTTGGAGCTCGTTCCTAGCTTGCACTTGCTGGTTGTAAAGCTCTTTTTTGGCTTTGATCTCAGCGTTTTTGGCTAATGATTGGTTGTGAGCCTCAAGCTGAGCAAGAATTTCGGTCGTATCAATCTTGTCAAAATTCTCATATTTGTCCCTCAAATCTGCCAATTGACAAGAAGCATTATCAAGGAACTCTTGCTTTGTAGTCAGATTTTTTTCTGCTTCAGCTTTCTTTTTTTGCAAAGCTTCAATCTGACGATCAATGCTCTCAATACCATCAATCATCGCCTTGATCTCCGAATTGGTCTGCTCAAGCAAGGCATCTCCTTTCTCTACTCTTGCTTTGAGTTCGTGCCAACCTGCATTGTGGGTTTCGGCTTCTTTGAGCTGATTCTGGAGAGCGGTTGTATCTACGCTCGCACTCTCCAAAGATTCAAAAGCTGAAGTGTCAGTTTTTTCTACCTCTTCTTTTTTCGCAAGGTAGGTCCTATGAAGCGCGGTTCTCTCATCAAATTTTACTTCCCTCTCTTTTTCCAAAGCATCGTATTCTAGCTTTTTCCCCTGTGTCTCAAGGAGATACTTGATTTTCTCCTTATTGTGAAGATTGATGAACTTTTGTGGATCACCGATCGTTCCCTTGAATACTCCATCTAGCCAAGCTTGAGGTTGCTTTACGAGTTCTCCATTATGCTCTACAATCAGCTTTCCGCCATCTCCAACGATTCTCTTGATGACAAAATCCTCAAACTTAACCTCTATCTCGCCTTTATCTTCTCCAATTCTGACTTTGGAGTTGATGCCTCTATCAGCCTTGATTGCTGACTTGATGGCTTCAATAAATGAAGTTTTCCCAGCTCCGTTTTTTCCGAAAACAGCTACGAAGCGAGAAAGGTTGCTGACTTCAAGTTCTTTTATTCACTTGAAGTTTTTTACAGCAATATATTCTATTTTTTGGCTCATTTTCTCTAGTAATTAGCAAATAAAAGCTGGCTCTATAATCCTGAAATCCTTTTGTATCGCTGAATCAAGAATTGGATAATATCTCTCGTTCAAAAGCTCACCTCTCGTTTTTCTTTCCTCAGCTTCTCCAAAGTCATTCTTCTGGTGACAAGCGATTAGCTCATCAAGAGCTGGAAAGAGTATTGAGCTGGCAATTCTTTTGAGGGTATCTTTGTGATAAAAATAAGCCTCGTAAGCATAGTTCCCACTGGTCTTCACACAATCAAGGATTCCGTCAAACCACTCTCCATACTGGATATAGCACAAGACCGCATAGAATGAGAGCTGGAATCCATACTGATACTCGTCTGAATTGATTAAGCTATACTCCATCTGCGACATATCAATCATAGGGCGGTATTCAATATCTTTACTTGTCTTGAGGTCTCTGATTTTTTTGTTCTCAAGATCTAAGCGGTCCATCTTTGCCTTGAGTTTGAAGCCTTTGTATTCCACAATGATTTCTTTTTGATTTTCAGTTTTTCAGAAGAAATCAAAGAGTGGTTGTCTCTTGAGTTCAGCTTCAATGCCTTTCACCATATCAACTTCTCAATCGGTCAAGACTTGCTTGTTACCTACTAGCTTTGCCTTAAGGTCTTCCACTTTATCAGATTTCTCTACAGGGATATTCTGCTCAAGGCATTGCCTGATAAGATCATCTTTTTTTGTCCCCTCAAGAATTGCATAATCAAGTCTGAACTGTTCAGGAGTGAGGATATAGCTATCTACAATCGTTCCATTCTCTAGGCTCTTGCTCTCCTTAAGGAAGCTGGTATCAACCTCATCTACATAGACTTTTTTGTAAGCTTCTTTGCTCTTCATAAAGAGCTTGAGTTTTGAGGCGGTAATGTAGCCTCTGTTATCTTCAACATATCACATGATTTTTAGTACTTAAAGGTTAAAAGAATTCTGATTTTCGGCTTCTGATTGTTCCTCAGAGATGGTATTTTTATTCACTTCATTTGTAGCGGTCATTCCCTTCATCTGCTCATCCAAATCTGCAGAAATGATCTCATTCTGATCATTGTCTGGGTATTCTACTGAGTCAAAATTCTCGTCTTGCAAAACACCTTGGTCTGCAATCACTGCTTTTTGCATCTCAACCGAAAGTGGAGCAAATTTTGAAAGCAGAAGTTTGATGACAGTTTTTGTTGCCATCTCATCAAACTTATCTTTCCAAAGTCCGCTTTGGCTCTTCCTGAATTGTGCTGAATAATTGTTTGCATGCTTCTCAATTTCGGCTTTGGTCATGTAGAAAGTCTTCTCAAATCAGTTTAGAAGCTTGAAATAAGAAGCATACCCAATTACGAGATCAGATTTTTTTGCCTTTCGGTCAAAGACATATCAGGTCAAAGGATTCTCTTCAATCAATTGCCCCTCATACACTGGGCTTGCTGAGATTGTGAGGAATTGTCCTGACCTCAATGCAAGCTGGATAAACCCCTTATACCCCATCTGGAATTGTGCTTGCCCCTTGTATGGTACGATATAAGCAAAACCTAAGTTCTGATTGATCGGAAGATCAAGAGTAGCAGAGGTAAGTGCAGCCATATATACGGTTTTTGGATCTGCTTTAGCGAGCAAATCGTTCTGGCTTACTACGGACAAAACCGAAGTCAAAAACGAACTTGCTCTTTTCCCAAGCAGTTCTTGGAATTTCTGCACGACATCTTCTCTCTGGAAGAAGTCTCTAGTGGTTAATTGTGTTGTTGTCATAAGAAATGGATAACTTGGATAAAAGTTGCTGTTTTGCTAGTTCTAGCTTGGCTTTTTGCTCTTGTTTCTCTTCTTCGCTCAGCTCAGGTTTTTGCTCTGGGACTGGCGAAGCTTCAGGAGTAGCAAGGATTCTCAAAGCTTTTTTTATCTCAGTGAAGATTGCGAGTTTGGAGACAATTTCCTCGTCAGTTCCTCAAAAGTCGTTAAACTTTGCCAGAAACTGTCCAAAATCTCGCTCTCGAATTCTACTGAAGAAATATTTTTCCATTTTTTTCGCCAGAATAAGCGATTTAATAACTTCAAATTTTTCGGCTCTCGCTTTAAATTCTTCAAGGCTTAAGTCTGAAAAATTGAACAGCTGTTTTTTGATTTCTTCCGTGAGGAAATCATTTCTACCAGTGATTTCGTTCCAGTGAGAGAGATAAACACTTCATCTTTTTTCTGCGTCTCTCATCTTCCCAATAAATTCCACTTTATCAAATTGGGTGGGTGGGGTTTGTTCTTCTCTCTCTACACTCTCTGTTGTAATCTCTGTTGTAGTTTCTGTTCATATACCGACGGTCAATTCTGACTCTACCGACGGTCAATTTTGACTTTCGCTATTGTCAATTCTGACTTTACCGACGGTCAATTCTGACTCTACCGACGGTCAATTTTGACAATGCTCCTTGTTCTGATAAGTCTCTCAATACAGCTTTATCAATAAGGTATTGAGCCTTGTTTCCTCCACAATATAACTCGTGGAATGATCTAATCTTTTATGCTGAGTTATGATATATCAGTTATCTTTCAGTCGTTTTTTTGTATACTTGATTTCTGACAATCACAATCATAACTCTAAAGATCGTTCTTTGTCTGTTTTATAAAATTCAGACCTTTGTTTTATATCTCGCCGATAGATAATCTGCGAGTAGAGAATTGCACGAGCAACATTCCCAAACTCTAAGGCTATCTTGGCTGAGTAATTCACAAGGTCTTTTTGTCCCTTGATCTTCTTCATTTTACACCAAGTATTGTCCTAAAAGTTTGATGAATTTATGCACTCTGTGGGGTGGAACAAACACACACCCTACAACTTCTCCAGAGAACTTGAAGATATAATCTCAATCTTCTGTTCTATACATGAACTTTATTTGCATAGATAATTTTTAACAAATAAAGTTCTTTTTTTGTTTTTCTTTTTCTTAGCCACCCAAAAAGAAAGAGCAAATCCTAGGCTGACAATAAGACTGATGCTGTTATACAACATCATAGCCATGAGAATGGACGCTAGCATAACCGTTCACAAAATTGCAGCTACTAAGAAAATTGCTTCTTTCATTTTTGAATGAACTAAAAGAAATAAATAATTTATATGCTACAACTCGTAGCAAAGATATGCGAGGTTATCACTGAACATTCTGCGATATTCCTCACATTCTTCTAGGTTGCAGGCTTGATCTACAGCCCAAAAGAACTCTTCCAAGGAATAATATTCCTTGATTTTTTTTAGAGCTTCACTGAAAGTTCTCATTCCAGTGTTCACTCCCATCCAAAAACGGATGGTTTTTACTTTTGATTTAGTCATTTTAATCAAAAATAAAAAATAAATCTGACTGCTTCATACAATCAGATTTCTTTTTTTCTGCCTATCTCCTTTATCGTAGGAGACTACCTTTCGGTAGACTTAGCAAAGAGTAGATTAAAAAACCTGAGTTATATGATAGCACTGTATGAAAGGGGGCTTACTTCCTTTCAACACAGCACTTTCATATAGCTCAGATAGTACTGTGTAAGCCCTCGTTAATTCTTACAATAGGCTTGCAACACTCAGTATTGAACATACGAAAAAGCCTATTCCTTAGTAGGAACAGGCTATAAGTTACTTCTTCAAATTGCCCCGACCCGGAGTCGAACCGGGGTTACAATCTTCGCAGGATTGTGTCCTATCCACTGAACGACCGGAGCAACGAGTTTGAATATAGTGATGTACTTAAAAAAAGCAAGATGTCTTTTGATTCGAGAAGAAATGGATTCTGAAAGGAGATTCGCTTTCGTTGCTTTTGGGAGATGAATAACTATGATTTGTGCATTTACCGCCTTTCTCACAGAAAAAATATGTTTAGCATCGAAATAAAGCTCGATCCCAAAAAAGACCTAAAAAATTGGGTGAATGGATGCAATAAGCTCAGTCATGGGAAAGATTGGAAACTTGGAGTTTCTCCTGAATACCAATATATTGTAGAGCAACTCGTTGGGAGCGATTTTGAAGAGGCTGAGAAATTTATGTATCCGGTTCTTGAAGGTATCTATGAAGAGAAAAAAGGGCTAATAACAAACTATAAAAACATCATACAAGAAAAGATCAATGTCGATCTACAAGAAGCCTGTCTCGCTATGGAGGATATGACAGGTTTTCCTCTCTGTAGAAAAGATTTCATTCTGAATCTAACGACCTTTCCTCGTTGACCTTATAATAAGGAAACTGGAGAATTTTGGAGCTGTGTTTTCCGATCTCCTGAGAATATACTTTGAAATTTTCTCCATGAATTACAGCATTTTCAACTTCTCCATTATTTTAGAGCCACTCCTCCAATGAGTAGGCTTACCCGGGAACAATTTGAATTTCTCAAAGAGTCGCTTACGGTAATTCTCAATGTAGAATGTAAAAAATTCATGGCACGAGAAGATAGATGATACCCTCTTCATCAAGATTTAAGAAAGAACTTATTGGCATTTTGGGCTAAAGAAAGGGATTTCAAGGCTCTTATTGCTTACTGATGTGATTGTTTAATGAAAGATGCAATATAGATTATTGCGAACATTTTACATAATGGAGATACTCTATGACTTTTTCTTTTTTGTAAGACCTATTTTCGTTTTTATCAGCTTTAAATCTCTGATATTCTTTTGTGAAATATCAATAACTCCCCCTCTGAGACATAATTTCCTTGATCTCATCCAGACTCATCAATCCTTCATCATTATAGCTAAGAAAAATATACTTCGCCTTTAAATTCATAATAAGGTCAGAAAATTCTTTTTTCACCTCACTTTTTGAGCAGTAACGAGATTTTTGAGCTGAACAATCTCTCATTCAGGTTTTTCATTTTATCTTAGGAGAATCATACCTTGCAATGGTCTCCAAAATATGATAATTAGAACTATACTGTCTCGCATTGTAAGGGGGATCCAAGTAGACGACCTCGTGTTCTGTATCTTTAACCAGATCATTAATATCACTATTATAAACAAAATGCTCGTGATGATTATGATAATATTGAGCAGGCTGAAGTTGCATAGCTCCTTGAGCTGATTTTTTTAGTCTTTTGAGGAACGCTCCATAGACTGAAGCTGTATTTGCTACCTTATCTATACTTTCTAGCAAGCTTGCCAAAAGAAAGAAAAATTCATTCTCATTTATTTTTTGTTCTTTATACCATTTCCCAATTTTTTTTCTTATTGCATCGCATTTTTGAGCGTTTTCATCAGAGAAATAGAGCCTTTCAAAGATTTGACCTTGAGTGCCTCCTAATGAATAATTTTTGTAAATAAAGCCTTTTTCTCCAGGTAAAGTATCAAGATGCTGAAGGACAATTGCTTTATAGTTTTCTACTGTTCCAAGGAGTAAATTAGGAATTTCACGAACCAAACCTGAAAAATAAAGATCAGTATGATTTCCGATATAATTTTTATTGAGGACATAACTATAATATTGGAGGTCATTTGTAATTACCTTATGCCCTTTTTCTTTGAAAAATCTTCCAACAATTCCTGTTCAGGCAAAAAGATCAGAAAAAGTATAGTTCTTATTTTTTACAACCTTGGAGATAGATTTTTCCAAAAATTCTAGGAGTGATTTTTTTGATCAAATGTAGTTCATGAGAAATCCATGGTAAAAACCACAATTTCTCATGTAAAGATTTGCTTATAAAAAGCAACAGACTATAAATATCAAAGAAACTTCTTTCCATCTTTTAGATGAGCATACCGTTTTTCAACAAATTCATAGGTTTCAAAAATACACCTATCTTTTATATTAGAAAAAGCAGATTTTCAACTTTCAATTTCAAATTTTGATCTTCTTGTTTCAGGAGCAATAAACAAAAAATCAGATCTAAAATCCTGAATTTCATTCATTTTAATAAATCCTGCCCTAAAATCGGTTGAATTTTCAACCTCAATCAATTTTACAGGAAATCATCTCTTATTAAACCAAATAACATCCACAAACTGTATAGAATTGGTAATAATTGATGGATAAGTAAAAGGAGGAACGGTTTTTATAGTTGTCAGCCTTCATATCTCTTTATTTTCAAAAATACCATTTTTATCTGGAGTATAGGTATCAAATCCATTCATATTTCCAATTTCAATCAACATTCATTGTATTCTGGTATGTTGTCTTTCTTTTTTTTCAGTTTCATTTGTTGGGATTTTCTCTTTTGGCAAGTGATCAAGATAATCTGTTAAGGCATATACTCAATATCATATCTTAGTAAACCTTTTATCCCTTTGAACTCTTTCTTGAATTGTCTTATCTGGAGTTTTCCCAGTTTTTTCTCTATAATTTTTAAACTCTTTATAAATAAGAGCTAATGAGGCATAAAATCCATTATTCAACATCACTTGTTCAATAGCATCAGAAAAGGTTTTTTGTTCCATCAAATACAATAATAAGGAAATAAAATACCTAAAACTCCTACAACTCTTCCTTAATCTTCATCAAAAGCTGCAAAGCCTGAAGCGGAGTGATCGCATTCAAATCCATCCCTGCCAATAATGCCTTCACCTTCTCATACTGGGCTTTATGAGCAAACTCTTCTTGCTGAACTGCAAAAAGTCCCTGAGGAGCATTCAATGATGGAAGATCAGCTTTTTTTCCTTTTTCTAAAGCTGATAAAAAGCCTTTTGCCTCCTCTAAAATCGGCTTTGGAATCCCAGCAAGTTTCGCGACATCCACACCATAGCTTTTACTCGCTCCTCAAGCACTGATTTTCTTCATAAAAACGACTTCCTTGTCAGTTTCATAGACGCTGACTGAGAAATTTTTAATCTGCTCGCTTTCCTGTTCAAGGGCAATGAGTTCGTGATAGTGAGTTGCGATCAGGGTTTTTGCCTGAATATTTTTTAAAAGATAATGCAGAATTGCTTTCGTAAGTGCAAGTCCATCGTAGGTAGAGGTTCCACGCCCCAGTTCATCAAAGATCACGAAACTCCTCTCGGTCGCATTATTGAGGATATTCGCCACCTCAATCATCTCCGTCATAAAGGTAGACTGGTTTTTCGCGATAATATCGCCGCTTCCCACACGAGCAAAAATCCCATCAATCAGTCAGATTTTGGCTTCTTGTGCAGGGACAAACAGCCCACAATGCGCCATCAAAACAATCAAAGCTGACTGCCTCAAATAGGTGGACTTACCTCACATATTCGGTCAAGTGATGATGTGAATCAAGCCGTGATGTGTGCTTTTGGACTCTCCAATCGCCAAGGCATTAGGAATAAAAGGCTGATCCTTCGGCAAAAAGGCTTCAATCACCAGATGGCGACCTGCTTGAATCTCAATGATGCCATTTTCTGTGAGTTGTGGCTTGGCTAGGCGGTATTCCCTAGCAAAAATCGCCTGTGAAGTAAAAAGATCCAGCCATGCCAGCTTTTCTGCCAAGCTGTAGAGCGGAGTGATGCTCTCCAAAAGCGACTGCTGAAGCGCTTGTAAGACTGCGGCTTCTTTGGTTTTGAGCTGCTCTTTGGCGCCGAGGATATGAGATTGGAGATTATCAAGGTAAGGACTCGTATATCTTTGGTTGCCTTTGAGGGTTTGTCTGCGGACAATTGCAAATTTTTCCTGCTCCTGAGCACTCAACTCGGTAAAATCCTGCTGTGCCAAAAATTCCTCAAAAAGTTCGCTATCTTTACTGGTCAGCTCTAGGAAATAGCCTTGATTCATCACAAATTTCAGTTTGATGTTGGAGATTCAGCTTTTTGAGGCTAATTCCTGCTGATACTGCATCAAAATTTCATCGCTATGATATGCGACCTTTCTCAGCTCATCAATCTCGGCATCGTAGCCCTCCGCCACATAGTCGTGCTCCCCCAAAAGCTCTTCATCAGCCTTTAATGCCTTTTGTAAAAGCAAAAAAATCTGATTCAATGCCGAGATTTCCTCCTCCGTGAGTTGGAGTTTTTTGAGTTCAGATAGAAGTGTTCCCTCTAGTCCTTGTAAAGCATTGCGAAGCACGGCTCTCAGCTTCATAAACGGCCCTCGGCTGAGTTTTCTATACAGAATCAAGCTCAAAAGCTTTGGAATATCAAAAAACTGCCCCAAAAACTGGTGAATCCCAGCGGTCATCGGATCTTCCAAAAAAGCCTCAAGTTTTGAGAGTCTTCGGTCAAGTTCTGACTTGACATTGATTGGATTTGCGAGCAAATGGCGAAGAAGTCTGGAGCCACCTGCGGTTTTGGTCGTATCTAAGATGCCAAAAAGGCTGTATTTCGTGCTACTTTCATAACTAGAAGCAAAAAGTTCCAAGTTCTTAATTGTCACTTCATCCATCAAAACTAAGCCTTCCGAACTATGAAATCTGATTTTTGAAATATTGGTGAGCTGTTGCTGCTGGGTATGCTGAAGATAGGCAAAGAGGAGCGCCATCGCCTCCAACCTCCCACTCTCCAAAGCTTTCCCGAAACTGCTGGTATGTTGCACCTTACAGAGCGAAGTGATGAAATGCGTAGGATCCACTGGCACCGCATAGACGGAAATCAGGCACTGCAAATACTGCTGAATCGGCGTGATCAGCTCTTCCTTGATCCTCGTATCCGTGTCAATAATAATCTCGGTCGGACGAAGCTGAAGGATAAATTTCTGCACTTTCCCCAGTTCATCAAAGCTTTTGGTCGTGTATTCTCCGAGCGTAAAATCTCACCAAGCGATATGATAGTATAAGCCTGACTTTTCATTCGTGGTCGTGATAGCCAAAAGGTAAGAAGCCTGTTTCTGCTGTTCGGTAATGGTCGTTCAGGGAGTAATGATGGATTTGATGCTTCTCTCTACGATTTTTCAAGGGATAGGATCAGTGGTTTGCTCGGCGATTGCGACTTTATAGCCCTTGGCAACCAGCCTTGGAATGTATTTTTCTACGCTATGATAGGGGATTCACGCCATCGGAATTGGATTTTCAGAATTTTTATTTTTGGAAGTAATGATGAGATCGAGGATTGAAGCACAGATTTTCGCATCCTCAAAGAAGACCTCGTAAAAATCCCCAATACGAAAAAACAGAATGCAATCAGGATTTTGCTGCTTCATCTGCACATATTGCTTCATCGCAGGAGTGAGGTTTTCAAGATTCATCAAAATAAGACTAAACCAGAGTAAATTCAGATTTTAGCTTATCGTTTCAGGCTTTTTTTTCAAGAGATAAAAAAAGGGAAAGCCTGAGGCTTCCTTCCTATTTTGTCTGATCTTAACTAGGCAAGCTACTCCAACTTCTGTCCAGTTTTTGTAAGAGGCAATCACTCGTGCTTGAGAGAGACTATTCTCAATACTTTTCAATAAACTCCTTGGCTTTTGTTAGAATGATCTCAATTTTATCACTATCTGCTAGTTCATCTTTTGTCAATGCGAGCTTCACACTGAATGGACGGAGATAACCAGCTTTTCTTATCTTTTTGAAAAACTGAGGAAGTTTGAGAATCCCCTCTCAAGGAAGCAAATGTGTCGCTCCAGACTTTGATTTGTCAGAAATATAAATCAAAGCCAAATAAGGCGCAAAATCATCTAATTTATTGACAAAAATATTTTCTAGATCATCTGAATTCATATTTGCAATATCCAAAGCAAGATTACAACTGTATTTTTTGATAATATCTACGACATTATTGAAACGATACGCAGGAATTGGTAGTGCAAATACATTCGTATCTTCTGGATTGATAATTGCAAAATAGAGTGAAGGATTCTGATTTTGATATTCTGAAATATTATTTGAGATGAAGGAATAGGACTTAAAATCAAAAAACTTTGGTGCATTGATCGTAATTAAATCGCAATCCGTCGCCTCACAAAGATCAAGGACTTTATTCATTTCCTTGCTATTGAGAAGAGAAGAGGTTTGAATTGCATAGATAGGAAGCTCATATTTTTTGACGAGATTTTTTACGTAATTCTCATTTCGAGCATCAAATCCTTTTGAAATAGCGAGATCAATACCGTCATACCCGCATCTTTTTGCCATATCAAAAATCATATCCAAGCCGTAGCCGATCATCGTATCTGTGCTGAGAATAATCTTATTTCTCATGAGTCTAATCGTTTTTATTTATTAAAGAATAACTAAGTATACTTAAAAATCTGAATTTTGTCAATTTTTAGTTGAGAATAAAGAGGTTTGAAAGAAGGTATGCTGATCCGATAAGCAGAAGCCCTCAAAGTGCATAGATAATTGTCTTTTTGAGCGATCAGAAAGTCGCCGCATCATCAGGTTTAGTTAGCATTTTATAGGTCTGAAGGATGATCATAACCAGCAGAACGAGAGAAACCAGTGCTAAAGATCGGTTAATCACTGTAAAAAGAATAGGAATCTCTTTTGGGTTTAGAATCTGAGTTCCGATTCCTGAAAGATTTTGGACTCAGGTTTTTAGAACTGTTTCCTGTTTTCCATACACTGCTTCTACAATTTGCTTGGCTGCAATTATAAAGAGCATTCCAATCGTTGTCCAAGTAATCACTCCAAGTGCTTTCTTTTTGGTTCCATCATCTTGTGCGGTAATATAGGTAAAGACGCGGATCATCATCATAATTACCAAAAATCCTAGTGAAAGATAGATAGCGATTTTTATGAATGGGAAAACGATATTATTGTAGAGCTTATTAATCCAATCGGTCGTCGTCATCGCCTCCCCTACTCCTCCAAGGAAAATATCAGAAAAAATTACTGTAGTCAGATATTTCGCACTAAACATAATAATGATTCCGATTACACCATAGAACATCATTGTGCTTCACTCCTTTACTTTTGCTGCATCACCAGAAACCAGGACTTGGTAAAGCCCGATCATCGCTATTAGGACGCCGGCAATCAAAATTACTGGGAAAAGCACATCAACGACCTTTTTGATAATTGCAGCAGCTTTGGATTTCATGAGGATACTGGTATCTGGTGTATCAAGATGCTCTCTAATACTCTCAACTCCCTGACTTAATCCTTGGGAGAAGTTTCCTCACTGAGCATTAACTGCTTGTCCTGAAAAGGCTCCTCAGAACAAAAACAATCCTCAAAGAAAGGCGAATAATCGTTTTCTGATCATTAATTTCATCGGCATCATAATGAAAGAATTAAATTCTGATTTATATTTTCTTTTTTATCCAGTAAGATAGAGGGAATATTGGAATAAGAGTTGAAGTCAGGTTCATAGTAAGCATCCTGGCTAATCGCCGGATTAGGAATAGCCCTTTCCATCGTAAGTTACTCGTCCATATCCACCGACCAAGTAGCCCCAATACCGACAAAATGAGTAAGGAATAAAAAATCTTATCTTTGGTGGATTTGGGAGCGATATAGGTATCTTGGTAAAATTCTAGCTCTTCTTTGAGATTTCAGGCTTCTTGATTGGAATCTTTTTTGCTCAAGATGAGGAGCGAGATTGGCATTTCTTCGGGATATCTTTTAAATAGCTGATGAAGTCTGATTTTTTGTTCTTGTGGAAGAATATCGTATCATCCGAGCAGTAAAATAACCCTCATAAAAAGCAAGAATACCGGGCATAGCATCACGATAAATGAAGGAGAGAAAAGCGTAAAGAGAGCTATCATAAATCGCCATACTTGAGCCTCTTTGCTCCATCGATAGGGTTTTTCAAACTGTTTCGCTGAAAACCGCTCGTATTCACTGTAAAATGGAAGGAAGGAAATCAGCATTTTTCTTTTTTGTGTAGCATCTTGCTGGATACGGGTTAGAGAGAAAGAGAAGCCTGAAACAATCGCTATCATTCAGAGACATATAAGGGAAATCAGAAAGTAACCTATTATTTCCGCAATAATGTAGAGAACCTTGCTTCAAGTCCCACTTGCAACTGCGAAGCTTCCAACAAACAAAAGCAAGAGCAACCGTAGCCGATTTCCAAATTTACATCGAGAGGCAACGAAGGAATACTCATCAGGACTCCACTGCTGTTGCTTCTTTTTTATTGAGTGCTGAACAAAAAAAGAGAAAAATAGCAAACCAGAAAGGGCCGAAAACGTTACAGGTGGAGAATAATGGAGTTTCCTATCCATTCAGGAGTAGTTGAAGTAAATAAGCGTTATCTGCTCTCTTCAAGTATACTCAATACGCATCCTTTTGTCAAAAAATCGTATAGGAAAAACTCGAGAAGAAGAGATTTCATAAAGCTCTCTCCTCAAGCATTACTAGAATCATGCTAGAAAATTATTTCAATCCCTCCTTAAGTTTTGCCACTTCATCCGTCATCAAAAAGCGAACCCCCATTTCTTTCAGTTTTTTTGCATATTCTACACTATTTACGACATAAGCGACTCCTTCTGCAGATTGATGGTTCAAATTTTCAACAAGCTTTTTGGAAAAATTCTCGGCTGGCGTCATAAAGTAGGAAAAATAGCTTCCAGAAAGCTGATCCAGTGCGGTCAGGCTAAAAGTATCTAGTGCCGAAGAAACATCTCCTCTCTTACCCAAAATATCTGCGAGTTTCTCATCGTAGGAAGAAAAAATCGTATTTCCGTCCATTTTATATTTTTTCACCAATGCAATAGCCTTGTCGAGAAGGAGCTGATTATTTTGTTTGCATTGAGGATTGGTAGAAGTTTTGAAGTCTAGGAAAAAGAAAGAAAACCGATTCTTTACCTGTGGAAGGAATTCTTCTAATAAAAGGATATCTTCTCCATTTTTAAGTTTACATTTTTGGAGCTCTTCCCGGGTCATCTGACAGATTTCCCTTGTTTCCTGTTTACAAGTGGTATGAGGATAAATTTTAGGACCATGATAGATTACTAATTTTCCGTCTTTAGTATTACTAACGTCAAATTCAATTCCATCTGCCTGAGCATCGCGAGCAAGTTTGAATGCAGCAAGAGAATTTTCGGATGCCTTTTTTGAAACTCATCTGTGAGAAATGATATAAGTTTTGTCAGCCGTATTGGCATAAATATCTCATTCCTTTATTCCGTGAGCTTTCATCTGGTAGGCAATTGAGAGTCTAAGGTAATTCAAAATTTCATCCACAGGGAAATAAGACGCTCCATCAATAATTTCCATACGATTTAAGTCAATATATCCGGCCTGTCCTTCGGCATTTGCGATATTTGATTTCTTTTGATCATATCGATGCTTTACACTCCGATTTCTTACTATTGTTTGAGTAAAGAGATCGTTATATTTTTGAAATACCTTTACCTCTCCACTTCAAAACTCACTTAGTAAAGAATAAAAGAGGTCTGTTTGCTGATAGAGATGGTCATCTATGCTATGAGCTGAGATTCAAGATCCTATAGCAAAAGCCATAATTTTAGCAGCAGCTGTCGTTCCTCGCTTGGCAAATTCCTCGTCCTCAAGAGGCACCATTTTACGATGATCTCCTACGACCATAAGTATTCCATCTTTGAAAAAATCAGTTTTTTTGAGCTCTTGATAAAATTCTGAAAAAGTTTCATCTTCATAACGATACATCGCTTCTGCTGTGCGTCCATAGGGAGTATTATAAGGAGTATGTGAAGAAATCGTCTGTAAGGTAAGGAAGAAGGGAGATTTTTGCTCTTTTACTATTTCTAAAGCCTTGTCATATAAGTCTTTGTCAGGTGCCGCATCAAAGGTATATTTTTTCCTGTCTTCAAAAGCTTCCTCTCCGATAATGGTTTGGTAGCCGGCTCTTTTGAGGAAATTTCTCTGATCCAAAAATTCCAGGCTTACCGTGCTAAGAAAGGTTGTTGCATAGCCAAGGCGATTAAAAAACTCCGCCAAAGGTGCGACATATCCCGTATAGTTTTGATACCTTGTCCCTGTAGCGTAGTCAAAGACTACTGGTTCCATTCAGAGCAGAGTTGCAATGTGCCCCATATCTGAAGAAGTTCCATTAGCATGCATCTGGAGGAAAGAAACTCCATCATCGCTCACTTTATCGGTTAGAGGCATTCTGTCATTGAGTCCTCAGAATTTTTGAGAATCCACTGATGATGCAGACTCTAAGAAGACTAAAATCAGATTTTTTTTGTTGTTTCTTCCTTTGACTTCATGGAAAAGCTCTTCAAAAGTAAGCGGATCTTTGTACTGTTGAGCTGCGAAATTGAGAAGCGATTTTGCTATTTTCTCGTTTCACTCTACAATATCCTGATATTTATCAAGGTAACGAAACGCGAGCTCTGGCTTTTGCTGGATAGCGATCTTGAGCAAAGGCTTTACAACGGTATCTCCCTGCTCATCTTTTCGATCTTTATAGACATCGATATAGCTAAACGCCAACTCTGGAGCCGCCGCTACCGCTGCAGAGAGCACTTCAAAAACATAGGAATCTCCGTATTGGTCTTTTGCTTTTTTGAGGGAAGAATAACCAAAAGTCTGGAAAATTTCCTCGGGCTGTTTCTTTGCAATTTCAAGCCAGAAACTTTTTCTTTTTTCGAGGTTTTCTAGCTTTATCTCTGGAAGATCGAGTTTTTTCTTGGTGGATAGGTCAGTTTTTTCCTTTTGATCCTGCAATGAGAGTTCATAAGCGTTTCTGGCAACTTTATCTAGAATGTTTTTTTCTGGCAACTCTACTCCCAAGAATGATATCTGGGGAAAAGGTATTCCATACCGCAAAAAGGATGCGATCATAACTCTGAGAAACAAATTTTCATTGATCTTTATTTTGATACTTTTTGCTAGGAGAAATGCCAGGAATACCACGAGCAAAAAGCTCATCAAAAAAATCATACTATACAGAAATACTACATTCAGACCTGCAGAAAGGAAATTTAGACCTGTCGTAAAACTTAATCTCTGTTGGAAACTCAGAATTACCAATAAATCGCCTCGATAGAGAGCATAAATTCAAATTACCCCAAGGAGAAAGAGTATTTTTAATATGAGGTATTTTTGCTTGTCTACAGCCCGAATTAGAGCAAGTGCTATCCCTAAAATAAGGAAATCTGACTGCATTAAAGTAAAAAAGTAGTATAGCATATGCAATACTCCCATCTTTTGAAGGACGTAGGAATAAGCAACCGTGATGAGTAGGACTTTGATCACGATAAGCAAGATGAAAGCAATGAAAACAATCTTTTTGAGGAAGATGTCTGATTTTTTTATTTTTTTTGGCATTTTTTCTTCTGGAAAATAAATTGAGAAAAGCAAAACTAATTCTTGTCCAGAGGAATAGATGGAGGAAGATAAAGAATCATCCCTGTTTCAAGCGGGATACTAGCTTTTAGAAACACCGAATCACTATTACAATCAGCTTTGTCCATACTACGCCCTTGTTGATCTAGTATTTCCGTGATCGTCAAAACGCCTAAATCATTTGGAGTCATATAGTTCACCTGCATTCCAGGATGGATAGTTTCTTTTGGAGAGAGCATTTTGGCATTTTCTAGTCAGTTTTGGAGCTGATTTTCTTCTATAATTCCGACATAATTCCTTGCAAACAATGGTCCTGGAGTCTTTTCAGTGGTCGTCCCATCTTGCTTTAGCGTGCTAGGCAATTCTTGCTCTGAAGGTCAGGTTTTTTCTCCTGTCTCAGAAGGAGCACTTTCTCCATCTGGGAAATCCTGCAACTTGTGGAATAAAAACCCTTCTCGATACTCTCTATGTGGGATTACGTTGACGAGATTCTGGATATCTGGATTGATAGGATGTCAGTGAATGAGTGCATCTCTTACGTGTTTATAGGCTTTTACCATTCCTCAAACATAAAATTCAGACTTACTCCTTCACTCGATTTTCATTGCATCAACATAAGGTATCAATTCGTTTAATCTATGGATGACACAAAGGTCTTTTGAAGAGAGAATAAAACTTCCTCCTTCTTCATTTTGCTGAAGTTCAAAGAGTTTTCATGGTCTCCTTGGCTCTTCTAGTCGGACTTTATATTGGAATCTGCACGCATGATTGCATTCTCACTTGTTTCCTGGTCTACCTCACATATAATCTCACAAAAGACATCTTCCTGAATAGGTCATACACATTGCTCCTTGCACAAAAATTTCAAGCTCCATCTCTGGAACCTTTTCTTTGATTTCTTTGACTTCATCAATATGCAGTTCACGTGCGAGGACGATTCTTTTTACTCCGATATCTCTCCAGAACTGAACCGCAGAATAATTTAGCGTGGTCGTCTGCGTACTAAGATGCAAAGGAATATCTTTGGCGTATTTTCTCAGAATATGAAAAGTTCCTGGATCTGAGAAAATAATACCATCAGCATTAAGATCCGCAATCCTCTCAACTACAGCCTCAAAAATCTTAATATCTATATTTCTTGGAAAGATATTCATTGTCAAGAGTACCTTGCTTCATAAGGCATGGACAGCATCTACTGATTCCTTAAGTTTTTCAAAATCCCTTACCTTATTTGATCTCATACGAAGGGAGGTAAAAGGGACTCCCATATATACTTCATCTGCTCCATATCTAGCTGCAGTAACAGCTTTTTGAAAAGAACCTCCAGGAGCTACGATTGCTGGAATATGCATTCAGTTTTTTTTCTTATAAAAGAATTGCGTGTTTTTCGCGTAGAGGTGAGTGTATCTTTTTACTCTAGGAAAACAAGGAAAAAAATCTGATTTGAGCGTCAATACGAAAACCGCCACTCAAGAATGAAGATAAATAAATATTCTTCGCTTAAGCTTTGAGATTTAAGCGTTCTAGAATAGAAATATAAACAGCCTTTTTGAGTTGGAATTGAAAGTTTTTTGAAAAATATTGCTAGAATAGCTTGAAATACTGACTTTATTCAGGTTTACAACTTTTTAAATTTCAGAAGCTTTAAATGCCTCCCGATATTAAACTTCGCTATTCAAAATAGTTAAGATTCTTTTTTTAGATTCCTCCTCTGAAAGATGCTTAGTTTCGCTGGAAAGTCGCTCTTGAGCAATCATCGCAATAAGTTCTAACAAACTTTCCTGGTCAATAGGCACATTGTCGTGATATACCTCTGAGAGTTTTCCTAAATATTGTACATATTCCCTCAGCCCCTTTGCTGCTTCTCTCCATCCTAATGCTTCATAGAAAGTTACAATTTTAGCTTTCTCTGCTTCTTGAGCAAAAAAAGGAATAAAAAAACCAACTATTACATAAGTATTAACATCTTTTCTAAGGTAGGTAACCTGGTCTTTTGGATTTGTTGTCTTGAAAAAGGTATTGGTGATAGCAGTAATCAGATTTTCATTTTTTATTTCCTTGATCAAAAATGCCAAAAACTGTGCAAGATGATGATTGATCGCCTTGTCTTTTTTGATTTGCTGAGCAACTTGCTTTGCCTGTTTTGCTTGGGTTTGCACACGTTGGACCGCTTCTTCTGAAACTTGATTGACATCACCTCTAAGCGGTCAAAAATCCTCCATACTTGACACTACTTCACTCATTTTCTCGCTGCAAAAATAAAGAAATCTAATTTTGAATCTAATGTAATGTTTTTTCCTTGAAATTCAAATCCAATTCACTATATAGGGAGTCAGCACGGTTTTGGTGAGGTGGATGAGTGGTCGAAATCAGCTCACTGCTAACGAGTCAGGCGAGAGATCGCCTCGAGGGTTCGAATCCCTCCCTCACCGATTGCTAAGATATGGCACTATAGCTCAGCAGGTTAGAGCGCGCCTCTCATAAGGGCGAGGTCGGTGGTTCGAGTCTACCTAGTGCCAATTATTAGGCAAAATGGACGATTAGAGCGTCCCGCATGACTGCGGGAGTGATTCCAGTCTACCTAGTACCAATTATTAGGTAAAATGGATGATTAAAGCGTCCCGCATGACTGCGGGGGTGATTCCAGTCTACCTAGTGCCAGTTATTATGATCATCTCAAAAGTCATTCAAAATATCTTTTATTTATCGAGTACATTATTATGGCCGCTAAGAAGAAAGGAGGAGTTGTTACTGTTGCAATGGTATGTAGTGAATGTAAAGCTACGAACTACTTTACAAGTATCAATAAAGCTACAACTCCAAAGCTTGCTCAGACAAAATACTGCAAGCATTGTAAAAAACACACGGAACACACTTCAAAGGAAAAATTAAAGTAAAAATCTGATTTTTCATTTTTAAATTTTTATTGCATTTCCAGCATGTTAACAATTAGATTGTCAAGACACGGAAGATCAAAAAGACCTTTTTACAGAATCGTTTTGACAGAACATACGAAACCAGCTAAATTTGGATATAAAGAAGTCCTTGGATCTTATGACCCTCTTCATCATAAGCTTGAAGCGAATGTTGAGGCTGTTAAAGAGCGAGTTTCAAAAGGTTCTCAGATGTCTGAAAGAGTGGCAAAGCTTCTTTATAAAGAGACGAATGACAAGCTTTTCCAGAAGTTCTTTGAAATGAAGGATAAGAAAAGATTACCAAAGAATGCAGATAAGTAATTTTTGAGAGAATCCGTTAAGGATTTTTTCTTTATTTGTTTAGAGGATTATTTGATTCATGCCAGATATCAATCAGTACTGAGGATTTGAAGAAATTGTATTGCACCTTTTGGGAGGGATCGTGCTTATTATTTGCTGATGATGTATATATGCTTTCTTTAGAGCTATCTTTCTTTTCATATTTTCTAAAGGAGATGAGAAAGAGATTAAAGCAGCATGGAGTAGTATTAGATATATGATCTTATGAATATTTTTTACGGTGATGCTCCTCTTTGTTTCTCCGACATTACTTAGATTCATGCATGTGCAATGAGCAGAAAAGTATCAACCTAAAGCCATTTTCGTCTATATGGGGAAGATTATTTCTTATATTGGAGGACTAGGGAATATCATTAGAGAGTCTCAAACTACTAATGAATATAATGGAGATCTCTTCTACGATCTTAATAGTCCGACTTCTCTTGATAGTAGCAGTTTGTAACTATCGTTTTCTTTGAGGAACATCATTTATCCTAGCGTTTAGGTAGTTTAAACTAGGAAGAAATTAAGAAGAAGCTGGGGAAAGGGTCAAATACTGATTTGTTCTATGTGTTTTTGCTTCTCTGAATGGAGGTCTAGTTTTTGGCAGAGAATAAAAAAAGGGAATAGGCAAAATCTTTTGAAAATAAGGAGAAAAAACATATAAGTTGGGAGCGTTTTTTGAACTTCTGAGTCTAAAAAAACTTATTTTTGGCTTGAGTTCGCTGCTGATTGAGAAATTTTATTCGTGTTTAATGCTGATGCTTTTTGATGGAAAACCGCTTAAGACTTGGATCTTATGGTGATGAAGTTTTTTTGTTTTGTTTAGTCTGCTTTTTTCTTTTTTTTATTTTTCTCAGGGGAAGCAAGACACTTGACCGGTTGAACAACCTACTATTCAGGTGAGAACTCAGACTGTTGGGGATTTTTCTCGCCAACTTACTCTGGAGAAACCGGGAACTATTTTGTCTAGTCAGGATATTCAGGTAACTGCTCAGGCTAATGGGAAAGTTGCCCGTATTCTTTCCAGGGAATGAGCACTCGTTCAAGGTGGGCAGCCGATTGTCCAGCTCTCAGATACGATTGCAAGCTACAAATTACAAGCAGAAAGAGCAAAAAACTGACTCGATAGAGCGATCCTTACCAAAAACCAAACTGAAATTTCGATTAACCAACAAATACAGCAAGCCGAAAATGCTTATAAACAGGCCCAACAAAGCTTTGATCATGTTCAGAAAAGTTCAGATACTGCTATTAAGCAAGCTTGACTTGGACTTTCTGGAGCAGAGAGTCAGTTTGAGGCGTTAAAGAAGAATTTTTTGACACAGAAAACAGCACTCCTCAATACGATGAATGGAGTCATTGATTCTGCAGATGCTCTGCTTGGTGTTACTCCTTATTATGAGGATCAACTCCGTGGACAAGAGGTCTATATTTGAGCGAAGAATGAAAGCCAGAAAAATCAGACCAAGGAGGACTTGAAAGCACTCTATCGTTTGAGAGATGAGATCAATACTCTCGCAGATACTCCGAGCGACGCAAACACTCTTCTTGACTCTACAAAACTCCTAAATCAAGGATATGAGAAAACAATCGCTTTTTCTAGAGCAATGCAAGTTCTGATGGAGAATACGATACCTTCAGAAGGGACTTTTTGAGATGCCGAGAGGAATAGGCAGCTTCAGCTCTTTCAAAACTACCAAGTTTGACCAGGGATGCAGCAAGCAAGATCTGCTTTTCTTGCTTATTCTAATCAGGTGGAGGGACAGCTTAACGGCTCTTCTACTATGGATAAAGAAAAAGCTGACCTTAACTATAGTTCTACCTTGGCTAATAGTCAGAATTCTATCTTTTCTGCTGAAATCGCACTGAAAAATGCAAAAGTTAACTACGAAACTCTCCTTGCAAATAAAGATATTCAGCTTGACCTGCTTAATAATGCTATCACTGATGCGAAAATTGCCTATGAATCGGCACTGATCCAGTATAATAAATTGCAAGTAAGGTCGCCTGTGTCTGGAGTTATTGGAACGATTCTCGTAAGTGAAGGACAAGAAGTTGGAGCAGGAACACCAATCTTTAAGGTTTCAGGGACGAAGAAGCAGCAGATTGAAGTTTATCTCACTGCTGAAGAATATCACTATCTCTCTGAAAAAGAACCGGTTCTTATTAGCTATCAAAATCAGCTCCTTACTTGACTTATTGATGCAATGAGTTCTGTAGCTGATAGGACAAATCTCTTTAAAGCGACTATCCAGCTCGCTAGTGAAGTAGCTCTTGTTGGTGATGTAGCGAAAGTTAGCTTTCCACTTAAGGTCGCAGAAAATACACTTCTCCCTCTGGATATGGTCAAAGTGCTTAATGAAAATGTATGAAGCATCCAGATTTTTAGCGGAGGGAAAGCTGAGTCTTACCCTGTAAAGATTCAAAGGATCTGGTGATCTTTTGTTGAACTAAAAGAAGCGCTTGATCCTCAGCTTAAACTGCTTCTAAACAGCCAAGAATAGGAGCCTGAAAGGGATTACTTTGGGGTTTCTAGGGAAGAAGAAAGCGGTTCTTCCTTTGGAATACCTACTTTCTCTCTCCGATAATCTGATTTTTAATCTTTGCACCATTAAGGAAAATTACTGTATCCATATCCTCAGGAGCTCGATGCTTTCCAAAAAGCTCTAGCTGACTAGAATGATGAAAAGGAACAATATATTTATTGTGAAAACTCGTGTAGGATTTATTAAACTCCTCCATGAAGTTTCCATTTTTAACAATAGGAGAAACCAGAAAGATATCTTTATTCGTGAGATGAAGATCGTTGAGCCATTTACACAGGTATTCTACATAAAATCTAATACTTTCTAAGACGAGATTCTTGGCGAGAGGGTTATGCTCGACTTCCTCTGCACTCTTGTATCGGTATTTCACGATCTGATTATCCTTGTACATCTGCATCAAAAAGTTGATTCCAAAGTTGATATGCTCAATCTGCTTGTAAAAACCATCTTCTACTGCGACAACCTTACAATAATTCTCCTTGATATACAAGAGCAGGAAGGCATCACGACCTAGTTTCCTCTTGAGAAAGGAAATTGTTTTGAAGCTCTCGGGTCGGAGGTGGAGATTCTTTTGGTTAAAGACATTTCCATACGCCTTATTAAATTCGAGAAGGGTATTTCTATTGATATAAATGAAGTAAAGACGAAAGAAAAGCTTTCCTTTGGCTCAGATGACGAATTTCTGAGGCTCTCCATCGACAAAAATTGTATCAATATTGGTAAATAACAACTCCTCTTTGGTAATATTTCTGAGGTATTCTAGTCTCTCCTCAATAACCGCATTTAAATCTTCTATGGTGAAAACACTTTCCGTATCTTTGTAGATATCGAAACGAAAGAAATGAAACCTCCCGTCATCAAGGAGGAAATGATGCTCATACTGAGAGTGGCGTGAAGAATCATCAATAATCTCAGCGAGAGATTCATACCTATCATACTGCTGCATCCCCAACCTTTCTTGAAATTTCACCACGCAGAACTTGGGATACTTCGGATCGTAAGCTTCTCTCCAGAGATAAAACATCAGACTCCTTATAGAATATAAAAAATCGAGGATTGTAGGAAGGAAAGTGCTAAAGATTTCGGTTTCCGAGAGGTTCGACTCTAGCAACTCCTCTAGATAAGTGCAAGGAAAGCGGGATTTTCCGATCCAAGCTCCTCTTCTTGCTGCCCCTTAGGGCTTGTATTAATAATGCTCTAACGCTTTTATTCTATCTTCTATGCTTGGATGGGTTTGAAAGAGCGAACTCATCTTCTTGAAAGGGTTTGCGATAAACATTGCTGCCATTTCTTTGTTGTCAAGCTTGACTTCTGGGCGTGCGGAAATCTTTCTAAGTGCAGAAATCATTGCTTGATTGTCCTTGGTAAGCTCAACACTTCCCGCATCAGCGAGATACTCTCTCTTCCTCGAAATCGCAAGCTTCACAAGCGGATAGAAAAGGTAGCCGAGCATCAGCAAAACGAGACCAATAAGTGGTAATACGTTCTTGTTTTTGGAGTTGCCGCCGCGTCCTCCACTCCTTAGCAGGATCTCTCCCAATAAACTTATCGCTCCAATATAAAGCACCATCACGAGCATCAAGAGTGAATCCTTATTGATAATATGCGTGAGTTCGTGGCCTGCAACGGCTTCAATTTCAGACTTTTCTAGTGCATTGAGCAAGCCTCTTGTAAACACAATCCAAGAATCTTTTGGTCTCCAGCCTAGAGCAAAGGCATTCATTCCCGGAGTCTCAATGATCCCAATCCTCGGTGTTGGTAATCCTCTGGAGATGCAGAGATTTTCAATCATATTATAGAGCTTTGGCTCCTGGGCTCTGGTGACCGGCTTGGCTCAAGAGAAGGAAAACATGAGCTGCCTCTGGAAAAAGAAGGAGATTAAGAGCCAAATCATCAAGACCGGAGCAAGCAAAGCTAAGGCTGCGCCCGTTTCTGTTAGTGCTTCTTGCATTCTCTCTTCGGAAGCAAGGCTTGCTACCCTCACTCCTCTGCTCTCCCTATACGTCGTCCCGTTTGAAGCAAAGAGAAAGACGAAAAAGAGTGCAACTCCGAGCATAAGCGGAAAGAGCACGATTAAGAGTCACGTCTTCATACGATTGCTTCGGATTGCGTGTTGAAGTCCTTGCATGAACAAGAGTGGGAAAGAGATAAATCTGATGTGTATCTTATGGTTATGCGGTGAATTTTCAAAGGATTTTTTGAAGAAGCGGTAGGAATGAGGAAAAAAATCTGACTCTTTTGTTGGTTTGGGAGGTGATCCAGGATGGTAAATGAAAGAGCGATGAGAAAAGGAGTGCCCTTTTGAGTGCAAGATGGCTTGGCTACAAAAAGGAACTCGTCTTCCTGAAGATAATTTTTTGTTGCTGAGTGAAGTGAAGGATATGGAGTCATCTCTAATAGGGTTATTTTACTTTTAGAAGTATCGAAATGAGGGCGGCTTCGTTCCTCAGAATGACCAACTGCAACACATTTGCGGGTAGGTTTCCTTGCCCGATCCCCTGAGCGTGAAAAATGGGCTCCATTTTTGACTCTCACGCTGTGAGACTCTCAAATTTGGGAGACAAGATTTGATCGCTGGATGCCGTGGAATGAAAAATGCCCCCTGTTTTTGACTCTTGACCTGGTCGAGGATATGATTTGGGGGGTCAAATTGGGGTATCGACCTCCAGGAAGGGCAATTTGGGGGTCCGTTTTACCCTTCCGACCACCCCGAGCATCAAATTTGGGGGTCATTTTCGCCTTTCCGGCAGCTCGGAAGTCAAATTTGGGGGGTCAAATTAGATCAGCGACCTCCCGGAAGGGTAATTTGGGGGTCATTCTTGCATCATCGACCTGTCCGACACCCTAATTTAGGGATCATTCTTGTATCATCGACCTCCCGGAAGGGTAATTTGGGGGGTCGAATCAGACTTTTTACCTGTTTTACCCCAAAAATCTTTACTCACTATTTGATAGTCGAGTGGATCGGAACCCCAATATTTTTTGAAAATAAGGTCATTGACCTGCTGGACAGCCTCAGCAAGGGGGCAGGATTTGGGACTCGAGCAGGTCGGGAATGGGAACAAGAGTAAATGTCGGAGGTTTTGGAAGCTTGGAAGTGAAAAGCAGCTCCTCCTCTCCCTCCTCTCAGGATAGGAACTCTGGGATTCGCAAGTTTTCAAACAGATAAGGGGAGAAGAAACTGAAGAAATCCATTGAAAATACAAGCCGAAACGCTACACTGGGAACGGAAGATATGCAGCTGTTTATTTCTTTTTTTTGAGAAGCGAATGAAATTGAGTGTAAATAAAGCTCAGAGATATGCAAAGATGAGAGCTCACACGGCAACGCATCTGCTCCATGCTGAGCTTGGAAAGATTTTTCCTGACACGAAACAGGCAGGGTCTTTGGTAGATGATGATTTGTTGAGATTTGATTTTTATGCGGGAAGGCTCTTGAATCCTGAGGAGATTTTGAAGATCGAGCAGCGTATCAATCAGATGATTGCTTTAGCGTGTCAGGTCGAGACGGTAGAGCTTTCGATTGAAGAGGCTTCTCAGTTGGGAGCAAAGATGTTCTTTGAAGAAAAGTATGGAGACGTTGTGCGTGTGGTGAAAGTGCTTAACGGAACTAACCAGACTCAAAAGACTGACAGCCAAGAAGGGGCAGATTTTCCTGATTATGGGGAGTTTTTGTCCTTGGAGTTTTGTGGGGGGACGCACGTGAAGAATACCAGAGAAATCGGGGCGTTTACGATCATTTCTCAGGAAGCGGTAGCGTCTGGAGTGAAGAGAATTGTTGCGCTTACCGGACCAAGAGTGCTCGAGAAGATCGAACAGCAACAAGCGTTGTTGACGCAGCTCGGGGAGCTTTTGGAGGTGGAGTCGTTTGCGCAGTTGCCGGAGAGAGCGGCGAAATTTTTGAAGGATTTTGGGGAGATGAAAGCTCAGCTAGGAGCGGTTGAGACGAAGATGATCCATGCGTTATTGATTTCTGGCGACAAAAAGTCAAATCCTGACTTTGATGTCATTATGAAAGTTCCTGTTGAGACAAATTTTAAATTGCTCGGGACGGAAGCTAAGCAGGTTTTCGCTGGGAAGAACGTGCTCTTGGCGACGACTGCTGGAAATTTTTTGCTTTTCACGCAGCCTTGAGTATCCGCAAAAGAACTTGCACAAAAATTAGGATTGAAAGGTGGAGGAAACGATATGCAAGTGCAAGGAAGAGATGAGAAAGTAGTAGAGCTTCTTTAGTGATTAACAAAGAGAATACGTGTTTCCACCGCTCTCTTCTCGTTTTGTATCCTCTTTAATGTCGCGAAGTTCGTATTGTCCTAGCTTTTAAATATAAGATTCCTTATCCCCTTCTTTTAGTTGTTTATAAAAGAGATGGCAGCCCCTTATACTCTCGGAGCATTCTGAATCCTCTTAGATGAACAAAATCGTGTTTTATTGGTCTTGAGAAATGACATCCCGTTCTGGAACCTTCCTTGATGATGACTAGAATCTTGAGAAACACCTCGGGAAGCAGTTGTTCGTGAAATCAAAGAAGAAACAGGACTTGAAGCGAAAGTTGAACGTCTACTTGGTATTTATGCAAAAGAGTATAAGGATGATATTGTATTCCTCTTTCTTTGTAAAAAAGTTTGAGGAAGTCTTGTTCTTAATGATGAAGCTCAAGCTTTTGAACGATATGAGAAGGACAAACTCCCTGAGAATATCTTTCAAAACCATAAAGTCAGAATTTTGGACTTCTTTTCTCAGTCCTCGGGAACCGTGACTTTAAAAAAGCACAGTCAGCTTTTAAAGAGATAATCTTTCTAAGCTCTCAGAAAAAGTATTTTTCACTTGAGAAAAAACTGAACCAGAAGAAGGATCAGTTTTTTTTGATAATTCTGAGAGAGCTAGATCAGTGTGGTATCTCGCGGTCTTCGTTCTTTGTAAGGGAGCTGGTAAGCGTTGTCTTTGAGAATAGCATTATCAAAGAGATTGGCGAAGAAGTTGTATTTATTTTTCATAACGGGAGTTTCGCTTGCCATCGTCCTAAAAAGTTGGCGGTTATTGAGAAAGAGATTGTGGCACTCGGCAAAATCTTCAAAAGGATTGGTCATACCGTAGCCACTACAGAAGTCTTTTTTGTTGGCGGATTGGCTTCTGATGTTCTCGGAGTCCCAAGAATATCTATAGTATTCCAATGAAGGATCGTCAATGGCGAATTTTACTTTACCAAACTCGGTGTAGTTTCCGTTTTTAGTTTTGCTTATGCCGTTAAGCACCCCGAGGTCCACGATATGTCCAAATTCATGCGTCAAAACCCCCCGAAATTCCGTCGGGTCTCCCATAGAAGAGAGATTGATGGTGATTCTTTTTCGGGTGGCTCCTCCTCTTCTCTTACCGGTTTCACCGTTGATGATCAAGGTCTTGAAAACGGAGTGAAGCGGATCGCCTTGCATAAGGTTTTCCTCCAAGAAGTTTGCTATTTGGAAGTATTGGTTTGCGTAGGATCGTTTTTCTGACTGCGTAAGAGTTCAAGTTCGAATGATTTTCTCGCAGAAAGTCTGATTCTTTTGGCACAGGGAGCTGAAAGGATCATTTTGTGGCGATGCTGATGGGCTTGGATGATCAGGCTTTATCTCTTCTGAGAAATAGTCCACCTGGAGCATGGTAGAGGGTTCTCCTGCTTCTTTTACCCCAATGACTAAAGCCAGGAAAAACAGGATCGAAGCACCGATGAGTTTCCGAAGGTCAAAGAGAGTAAAGCTAAAGAAGATTTTCCTGTCCATATCGTAAAATATCATTAAAAATCAGGTCCTGCTGATTTCACTTATTATTATATACAATCAGTTCTGAAATTGCAATTTTCTCAGCAAAAAGTTGGAGCAGAAAATTATAGCCTCAAATGATGATTTTCGTGCCCTGATGCTTGGCTTTGAAGAGGTTTTTCCCGCTTCCTCCTGTGATATTCTCTACTAAGAGCAAAAAATTCTGATCTAATCCCCTATCAATCATCGTTTCAAAGAGTATTTTACTTTCCTCCTTGATGACAGAGAGGATGAAAATCGTTCCGTTTGGGGACTTTTCACGATCAAAGGCAAGTATTGCTTGCAAGACAGAAGGGGTTTTACTCAAGCGGTGGATGTTTGCAGGTTTTTGAGGGTTCGCTACTGATGGAGCTGGAGTTGTTGGCTTTCTTTGAGGTTCTGAGTCTGGAGGAAGCGGAGAATCAGAGGATGTTGAGTCAGTATTTTTGTCTTTTATGGCTGGAATGGCAGAAGCAGAGGAAGCTGGAACGCGTGAGGCTTCGGGAATGAGGGCTGGGAGCTGTTCGTCGGTGTGCGAGAGGAAACAGATTCTGTGCCCGGCAAACTCTTCTAAAAACTCCTCCCGATTGGTAAACTTTACCTCTTCTGCGTAAACGAAGTAGAAACCAGACTTACTATACATCTTCTTTTCTACAATCATCATCCCTTCAAAAATAGTCAGCATATGCTCGATCTGCTTCCGAATACTCGTAAATTCACCTGCCTGTAAGGTAGCTTGTAAGCGAGGTTCCCGTTCTTTGAATTTGGCGAGGAGGAGATTCGTCTGGTAGAAGGAAAGATTTCATTTCAAAGGGTCTAGGGTCTGGGTCGTGGCTTCGGTATGGGTAAAGAAGGCTTTTGTTTCCTGCCCGAGAATCCCCATAAAAATCGTAAAAAACTGTCTAAACTCCTCGACGGTTGTCAGATTTTGAACTTTTTCTTGTTGGTCTGGGGAGATTTCCTGCTCAAGGTGGTATTTATAGCTGAGCATATCGAGATAATTCAGCGTATAATTGAAATCATAGGGGCGAGACAGGTAGAAATTATAGCTTTTATACCACCGCTCACAGTCAAAGAAAACAATATCATAGTTTTGATACCTTTCCGGCTGCTCCAAAAGCGAAAAAAGCCCGCCATGTGTCGCTAAAATGATCGGGTAATTGACGGTAAGTCTCTGATCTTTGACAGCGGTATAGATTTCATAGTCGCCCTTACTATTGAGGTCTAAAACTCCTAATCCCTGCTCAAGATGGGAGAAGTATTTGAGTAAAAAAGCGAATTCTGACTCCTCAAACTGTCCTTTATTTACGAAAGCTTGTAAGGCTTCACGATTCAGGGTTTGTTCTTCTTTGACGAATCCAAGATTCTTGACTCCGAGTTCATTGAGGAGGTTTTTTGCAATATCAAGCTTGGAGCGGTTGGAAAAGGCAAAGATGGTCTGTTTATTGGTAGCGAGCGAGGAGAGCAGCTTTTTAAATTCCAAATTTTTGACCTGAAATTTCTTGCGATTGAGGGTTTCCGTCCGAGTAAAAGGGTATTCTCCAGTAAGGATTTGGGTATGAGGAGCTGTGATTTTCTTGAGAGGAGGCAAAACTAGAGGTTGTATTCAGCTTTTTTCTCTTTTTTGGAAAAGATGTGCGAAAGTGCCTTTACTTTTGGCAAGTAACTCCTGTAAAATAGGATATTTTTGGATCAAATCCTCTACTCTCTTCACGAGATACCGAAAGAGTGCGATACTCAGCTTCGCATCAAAGAAAGCATCGTGAAAGTTCGCTTCTTCTCAGAGGGAAAGCTGAAGATTCTTCAAAATTTGCTGAAAATTGGCTTTAGATTGGAGGCTTTCGCAGAGGATTTCTAGTGCATAACTGGGAGCGTAATGAATAAGCGTTTGAGCCCAACGAAAAGTATCAATCTCTGCTTTCCAAGCTATGCTTGGGAAGAATTTTCTCAAAAATTCCAAATCAAATCCGATATTATGACCAACAATAACCGTCTGCTCTCAGAAAAATGTTGAGATTTCCTGCTCTACTTCAGCACGCGTAGGAGCATGTTCTAGCTTTTCTACTGAAAGACCAGTGATAAAGCTGACAATACTTTTTAGTTCTTTGAGCGGTTTCTCTGGACGAATAAGCGATTGAAATCCGCCAATAATCTTTCCCTCATTATTAAACTCCACAATTCCAATCTGAATTGGTTCATCGGTCGCGGTATCTAGCCCAGTAGTCTCAAAATCTAAGGCAATCATACGAATATCACTTCTGAGCATTGCTATAATAGATAGGGTAAATCATAGTCAAGATTCGAGTATATATAAATCCTTTTTGAAATCAACCGTCACCCGAGCTTGATTTACCTTCCTTTACCTTCGTTTTGAACTACTCTTTTTTAGCAACCAACCAAATAAAATAAAAATCTTTAAAAAAAGTTGACATTTTTAATTTTTATTATATAATTTTATCGTCAATGGCAGGATAGTGATGCTATGACACCTCTTCCTCTAGAAAAGATTCAGATTTTGATAGTGTTTCTTGTTCCTCTTACCTTGAAGAAGGAAAGGAAAAAAACTGATCTTTTATGGAGAAACTGTCTTCGTGATGAAAAAATGGGTTCTACACACAACCATTTATTCGTTAACAAGACACCATGTACAACCTCAGAAAGCCAACTGGTCGATGAGGTGGTTTCTGGAAACTTTTAGTTGTCTTTGTCATTGGAGGATATACCTTGACTTCAGTGTTAGCTTTTGATTCTCATGGGAATAGATCCTTGGATCAAGGGCAATTATCAGAAAAACTACAAGCTTCCCAGCCACTTCACGCTCAGATTGAAGAAAATGTTGCTTTCGGAGCTAGGAAAGTATGGAAGAATTTAGTGAATTTTATGCAAGAAGGATTTGATACTAAAGAAGGAGAAAAAGGTGAGAAAAACTGATCTCTCACTGGAGAAACCACTTCTCCTCTTGTCAAAACTCCCGAAGGCAAAAATCAACCAATTATCCGTACAAACTTCTCAGAAAGTGAGTCTGTTTTGCTACCTCTTTTTGAAGATATTGCAAAAGATCCTCAGAAAGAAAGTATCGAAACGCTTGCAAGTATTGGAGTTGTAAACTGAGGAGCTAATGGGAAATATCAACCACTTAATCATGTGCGTTGCAGTGATTTTGTCAGAGTTGTAGTTGATATTTACAGACATAAAGCTGGATATTCATTAGAGAGCACCAAAGGGCTCACTGATCAACAGCTTTTGTCGTTGAAAAATCCTGATACTCTCCTTAGTAAGAAACTTAATACCGCAAAACACCTTTGATTTCTTGAAAATGTAAACGCGATGATCCGAGATCATACGATTACACCGCTTCAAGCACAGCTGATCCTTAACAACATCTTCACACTTTATCCTCATCTTGGTCAAAAAGAGAAGATAAAACTGATTGATACTACGAAATCAGTTTTAACAAAATCTGAAATGGCCGGATACCTTGTGGCAATCTTCCAATTGGAACCTCAAGAAACGGATAATCTATTTAGAGATATTCATAATCATCGCTATCAGGATGCGATTATTCAGCTTGCCCAGCTCGGGGTAGTAGCTGGGAGAAACGGTAATTTCTACCCTGATAATGATACGCTCCGTGCAGACGGAGTAATTATGATTGCAAACAGTATGCTTGCGAAAGAACAAAAAGCTCTTGTTATCAAAAACTTTTATCATCTAAATAGTATTGCCGATGTCACCTATTTTGCAGCCTTTGCTCCCCATTTGGAATTTTTGCTTGATCATAAGATCGGAACTTCTTTACTTCGTCATGAACAATCAGGAGATTTGTTTCTCCCTTATGCTCTACTTACTAAGTGAGAAGCTTATTCACTTATTACCCAAGCTGCTGGAATTAAAATTCTGAACCCTGATGCTTGATCAGCCACCAAGCCGATTACAAGAGGAGAGTTAGCTCAACTCCTTGTAGAAGCATTTGATTTTGCGCATCTTGATGCAAAATCTGAACCTTGAATCCCAGAAGAAACGTCAGTACCTACTGATCCTGAAAAGAAAAAATCAGTCTTTGTTTCTCTGCTCAAGGATATCGTCAATGAACTTTAATATCCGCTACATAGCAACTGCTTCGGGTAAATACTCGAAAACAACTTGTGCAATTACAAGGTATTCTTACCACTTTTATTCTCTTATTTGACACCAGATGAACACAACTAACACACCAAATCTTTTGGCTCAGGAACTAAGTGCAGAAGAACTTAAGCTTCAGAACGATGAAGAAACAAGAAACTACAAAAAGATAAAAGAAGAACTAAATATCAAAGACAGATTTGATGCATGGGACACAGACTTGTATGGTAAACAAGTTGGTGATACCTTGAATCTAACGAATGGTATCGCTCCAAAGGCTAGAGTAGCTAAGGCTCAAACTCAAGGAGACCTCCTTCTTGCTCTTCTCTTAAAAAAACCTCATGAAGAGGAAAACTATGCTCAAGCTGCCTAAATTTAAAAAAGCTCTAGTGAAATTACCTAGAGTTTTTTTATTTCTCTTTGGCTGGCTGAGATTTTACTGATCTCTAAAGCCAGAGGAGAAGGCAAATCAAGCTGGTCTTCCCACTTTGGTCGCTCTATCGCAATCCAATCAAATTCAGCAATCTGATTTAAAATCCCTTTTTCTACAAGTTCGGAAAAACTTGAAAGCCTATAAAGATCTATGTGTAAGAGCTTGTTATCGTAGATATTGATGTAGGTATAGGTGGGACTCTGCACTTGATCTGGATTAATTCCCAATCACTCAGCAAATCCCTTGATAAGAGTCGTTTTCCCGGCTCCGAGTCCTCCGTGGAGCAAAAGGATTTTGGTCTCTTGGACAAGAGATTTTCCGTAGTCGTGCATAGCTTGTGGAGAGGAGATGAGCATTTGTGTTTGAGGAGTAAAAGTTTTACTTGGGAGTTGAGTATATGTGAATACTTATCAAAAGCAAGAAAAAATCTGACTTTCTCTTGTAGTTTTCCCCTAGATTGCTACAATCTGAGTCAGATTTTTTAATTTTTATGTCAAGATGCGATGAAATATCACTTACAAATCCTGAGGAAATATCTCTCTCTAGATACAACGCCTCAAGATATCGCAAAAAATTTGATTCTCAAGACTTGTGAAATCGAGGAAGTAATAGAAAGGCAGATCCCTCGCTCTATTGTGATCGGGAAAATAGAACAGGTCGAGAAACACCCTGATGCTGACAAACTCAATATTTGCCAGGTGAACTGCTGAACACAAGGGAAATTTCAGATCATTTGTGGAGGAACGAATGTGGCTGAGGGGCTTTTTGTAGCGACCGCTCTAGTAGGTACTCCCTTTCCTGAGGCGGGGATTACGATTGCCAAGAGGGCAATGAGAGGTGTAGACTCTGAAGGGATGATTTGCTCAAAAGGAGAGCTTGGTATTAACGAAGATAAGGATACTCACTGGATTTGGGATCTTGCACAAGACTTGGAAGTATCTGATACGGATCTTGGTCGTCCTCTCAGCGAAGTTTTCCCTCGATTGGAAGCTACGATCTTGGAAGTAGACAGCAAAAGCTTGACGAATAGACCAGATCTCACGGGGCACTTTGGAGTGGCGGTCGAGTTGAATGCTATCTATCCAGATGCTTTGAAGAAGTTTAACGGCATCAAAAAGTGGATTGAGAGTTTTCGTGATACCAATATCTTGGAAGTGCTGGAACATACAGAAAAACCGCTTAACCGTCAAGTGCGTGGGCTCTCTAAGGCGGTCAATACCTATATTGCCCTGGGAATCAAGAATATCGAGGTCAAAAAATCAGATTTCTTTTCTCGTTTACAGGTTTTGGACCTTGGGAGTAATCCTATCAATAATTGGGTAGATTTTTCAAATCTTTTTATGAATACGGTTGGTTTACCAATTCATTGCTTTGATGCGGATAAGATTGAAGGTGCGATTATTATTAGAGATGCAAACGAAGGAGAGCTTTTTACGGATCTTTTTGGGACGGAGCATCGCTTGCAGGCGACAGACCTTGTGATCGCTGATGAAAAGAAAGTGCTTGCACTCGCTGGAGTCATTTGAGGACTGGAAAGTGGGATCACTGACACGACGAAGAATATTCTCGTCGAACTGGCGAACTTTGATCCTGTCGTAGTGAGAAAAACAGGAACAAGACTCTGACTTAGAACTGATGCTGAACTGAGATTTGAGAAGAATATTAGCCCAGCCTTTAGTTTGTATGCATTACTTCTGTTTCTGGATGAGCTTAAATTTTATACGAAGGATTTGTGAAACTATGAAATCGAGGGCATTGCTTCCTATATCCGTCCTGACATCAATCCTCTTGAAAAAAAACTCATTCCTACGCCTTGGAACACCTTGCAAAGCCTGATCTTTGGTGCGGAGCAACCAGATTTCCAAGAGAAAGCAAGCGCAATCCTTGAGGGGCTTGGGTTTTGAGTGGCAGGCGATGTCGTGAGTGTGCCCCTTTGGAGGGGACCAGATGATATCAACATCAAGGAAGATATTGCTGAAGAAATTGCTAGGATCTGGGGCTATGACCAGATAGGTCCCCAAGCTTTGCTTTCAGAAGTGAAGGCTCAGCCGTTTAGTGAGAGTGTCGCTATTCTCAGAGCGGTAGAACAAGCGATGGTAGAAATTTTTGATTTTGATCAGGTAGAAACCTATCCTCGGGTGACAAAAACTCAAGTAGAACTCTTGTGAAATACACCAGATACGCTCTATACCCTTCAGAACCCACTTAATCCTGAGTTTCCATACTTAAGAGATAGTATGCTTTATAATCTGCTCCCTATTGTTAGCAAAAGTAGTAAATTCTTTGATCATTTCAAGATTTTTGATCTAGGGAAAGTATGGAAACCTGGAATTTCTGAGCAAGCCCTCCATTTAGACCAGAGATATGCCGAAGAACACTTCTGCGAGGAGCTTACTCTCGGAGCTTGCCGATATGAAAAGTCCTGTGCAAGCCGATCTGACGATCCGCTCCTCAAGATGAAAGCATTACTTACAGCTCTTTTTAAGAGGCTGGAGATCAAAGGCAAACTCTTCTTTGAACCATCAGCTTTCAGCTGTTTTCATCCGAAAAAACAGGCAAAACTCTTGCTTAGAAATGGTGAAAGTTTGCTAGAAATAGGGCAAATCTGATCCTTGCATCCTTTCGTATTACAGAAATCCAAGCTTCCAGAACAGGCACAGCTCTGCACGCTTTCCTTAAACCTCGAGCCACTCAAGCACCTCCTCCACAGTGCAAATGCAGAAAAGAATTACGAGACTTTCCAGGATCAAATTGTGTGGAGAGATCTTTCTTTTGTAGTGGATGCGAAGACTTCTTTTGAAAAGGTGATTACGACGTTGGAGAAGATGCCCCAGATCAGTAAAGTCAGACTTTTTGATCTCTATCAAGGAGAGAACCTCGGAACCGACAAGAAATCCCTTGCGGTGCAGATCAAAATTAAAGGTGATGGTTCGATGACTACGGAAGCCATCAATGCCGTGATGCAAGATGCAATCAAAAAGGTGGAAGCAACAGGAGCTCAGCTAAGAGCGTAAGTTTTATTTCTCTGCTTACGCTATGTCTTATCGTAACTTATTAATTATTATTCTGATTCAAGCTTCGTTGGCGACGCTAGGGTCTTTGTATTTCTCTAATTTCTGAGATCCATTGAATGGATTATTTTCAGGGACAGGTTTTGAGCCGTGCCATTTATGTTGGCGAGGAAGAATTTTGATGTATCCGCTGGTTGCAATTTCAGCATATGGACTGATCAGAAAAGATAAAGGAATCTGTTTTTTGACAGGGGCTTTGTCGCTTGTTGGTGTGATTTTGGCTGGATACCACTATTTGATTCAATATCAGGCATCGCTTAACGTATTTAGCTGTCAGGCTGGAAATGATTGCACGCATATGGGATGGCATATTGGATTTGTAACGATTCCGTTTCTTGAGCTCGTGGCTTTTGCGGTGATTCTGACGTGTAGCATCCTGATGCTTGTCAGGAGAAAGAAATAATAACTGCTCTATATAAAGGAGAAAACTGATCTTTGAGGTCAGTTTTTTTTATTTTCCTCATCCAAAAGCTTTCAGAATTTTTACACTAGGAGCTGGCAAACTTCTTCTCGATAAGAAGTAAAGCTACAGAGCCTCTTCACTGGTGAACGAACGACTAAAACAAGGCACTAAAAAAGAAATCTGGATCACGGCATCTCTTTTGGTCGCTCGCAAGGGAAGGTGGTGGTTGCTTCACTAAAAAACGACGTTTTGGGACGAGCGGACCCCTCCGCTTCAAGAAAAATGACGATTTGGGACAAGCGGACCCCTCCGCTTCCCTATTACAAAGCGGAAACTTCAAAATTTATAGCTTTTTTATTTGTTTATTGAATGAAAAGATGACTTCAATTACAAAAATCAAGGCAATTGCATTAACAAGGCTTAATAATCTTGAATAATCCTGAATATGGAGCAGTTATGGAGTCTTTATGGACTTTTTTACTGCAAATTTTCTGCATAAAAAAAGCAGCTGAGCGCTGCTTTGCTAGGAATGGGAGCGAAGGAGAATTTAAGCACCCTCGATCTCTGTCCCATAATGGATTACGGTATAAACATATTTTTTGACAGGATCGAATTCGAATCCGAGTCCCATCTGAGTGAAGTGTGGCATCATTAACGCTCTATAATGTGGTCAGCCTTCTCACTCGGCGGCGAAAGCGTCAAAGATTTTCTTGGTAGCGTCGATAAGCTCCTGGGTGCAATCTTGACTAGAACAGCGGTAGGTTCTATAGCCGATACTTTCTGAAAAAGCAGATTTTCCAGCAGTTTCTCCAGTAAATTTTACACCCTGATCTGAAAATCGAACCTTGATAGCGGGATAACTATAATATCCGTCTTTGGCGGATCTTTGGTGGGTTCGTCTCCCGAGGGAAACGAGATAATCCGCTCGTTTTTTGGCGGTTCTCTCCAATTCGCTGTGATAGCGGTAAGGTTTCAGGTTTTTCTTGGCTCTCAGGTCGTTATGTCGTCCAAGTCGTGCCGTTCTCACTCTTTCAAAGTCAACGTTTGGCAGGGTTTGGTAGGATTGCTGAGAAGTGAGAGTCTGGGTAGGAGGAAATCAAGAAGTTGCCTCTACTACTCTCTCTTTGATCCGTTGGTCAAGCTCTTGAGCAATTTGTTGCACCTCAGCAGGAGCGTCTGACTGGAGTGCTGGTAGTGTAAGCGTATTTTTAAGCGTTTGTAAGTAGGTTGACTGCTCTTGAGCGGTCATAGTTTTCATTTTTTGTTCGGCGGAAGCGATGAGTTGGTTGGTTGCATCACTATAAGCAAGTGCCGAGATATTTGTCAGTAATAAGCTAGCGACTAGAAGTAAAAATCAGATTTTTTTTGTGCAGTTTTTGGTAAGCGTTGATACGTTTTCCATAGAGACTATTTACAAATAAAAACTACTTCATTTTTTCAAAGAGGAAGCCCATTCCATCTCAGAGTATTACGGATTTCATAATAATTCCTAAGTAGAGTGGGATTCATGAAGTATTTTCGTAGAGTTCTGCGCCATCTTGGGCATACACCTCTCACGAATTGATTTTTTCAAAGTTTTGGTAGGGTTTTGTATAGGTAAAGTTTTGTGTTTTGGGATAGACTTCTTGAAAGAAGCGGTAAACTTCTCTTGGAGTGCTCTGTTGAGGAAGGGATAATCAAGGAGCGACTCCGCTCGCCTGGAGCAGGCGAAGTATTGCTTGATACCCTCTTTCCTTTGCTTTGGGATCCTCGTGCTGTCAGCATTCTATTCCAAAGGAGTGCCCTCCATGCTGTATTACATAAGAAATCAAGGAGCCTGCCGTTTCAAAGTGATCATCAATGAGGAGTTTATCAACGTCTAGGACTTTGGAAGCGAGTGCTTGGTCTTTTGAATGAGTAATCCCGATCGTATCGGAAACAGGGCTTGGCACACTATGCAAATCAAGGACAAAGTCCATTTGTTCTAAGTAAGGAAGGAGCTCCTGATGTCTGCCTCCTTCATACCCAAAGTTTTTTCATGGTAGGAAGATTCTATTCATATTTGTATCAATAAATCTACGGTTTTCAGAGTAGGCTCTCGGATTCACTTGCAAGAAATACACTACTCCTGAAGTAATACTATCGTAAGCATGATGAGTCAGGAAATATTCCTGTGCATAAAGACCTGCTGGTTCGTTTCCATGGGTAAGGGCGAGGATTCAGACGGTTTTTCATGGATTGCCTGAATCAATTTTAAACCCCAGTCCTGGAAGGATTTGAATTTGCATCACGGATTATGATGGAGCTAAATTGTTGTTTATTCCTTACTATCCAATGAATGGGATTTTGATTCCCCGTCGAAAAACGAGGTCTTTGAGGATAATCACTACCCCCAACAGCATGAGTGCTCGAAAAAAGACAAAGTTTATTCGTCCCTCAACTGTCGAGAACTTTTCGTCACTGATGCGGAAGAGTTTTTGCAAGATTACTGCCCAGAATCTTCCTCCATCTACGGCTGGGATTGGGAGAATGTTAAAGATTGCCAATGCAAGAGAAAGCATTCCACCGAAGCCGAGGAAAATCAGCGGTCCGAAAGCATCGAAAAGTTTTTCTCCGAATTTCACAGCACCTACAGGTCAGGTTAGTTGGTTAAGGGCTGATTTTGTATCGTTTGCGTTGAACGAAAAGAGTTTTGAGCCGATACGTCAGAGGGAAGTCATCGTAAGGTCTCGCTCTGCTTTTATTTCTTTGAATCCAGCGAGCATCGCTTTGCCGAGTCAGAATTTTACAGGGAGGACTTCAATATCACCCTCTTGGCGGAAGACGATCCCGAGTTTACAATCAGACTCACAAGAGAATTTTCCCTCTTGGAGAGAAGACATCTCAAGTGCCTCTGCAAAATGGATGGTATTCTCCTTGGTATTGGTGAGCTTGGAGAGGATTCTATTGATTGTAAGGGTTGAGATCGGTTGACCATTAATATCCACGAGCACTGCACCACTTTTGATACCAAGTGAGGCTGCGATACTACCAGAGAGCACTTGTTCCACCACTACCCCAGTGTCTTTGATCTCACCACTCAAAAATCCCTCAGATTTCAGGAAGCTTATGCTCGGCATCAAGTAACTTTGAGAAGAAATCCCTTCTAAATCATCTGGCAAGACACTGATGGGTTTCGTCCCAATGAAAAAGAGCGAAGAAAAGACTACTCGAGCAATCAAAAAGTTCATCATCACTCCCGCTGAAATAATGATGAGTTTCTTTCGGAGTTTTGCCTTTACGAAGCTATTAGCATCAGTATTTTCTGCGGAATTTGTGCCGTCTTCTCCCTTGAGGGCAACAAATCCTCCGAGTGGGATCAGATTTAATGTATATTTTGTGCCTGATTTATCTGTTCGTAGTGTAGCGATTCTGGGTGGCATTCCCAATCAGAACTCCTTTACTTGGACTCAAGATTTCTTGGCTGCTATGAAATGTCCGAGCTCATGCAAAATTACGAGCAAGACAAAAGTAAGTATTCAGAGTATAATTCAAAGCATTAAGGCTTTCTCAAAAAAAATAAAAAACCTGAGTGAAACTATATGCAATCCCTTCCAGAAAACAAGCAAAAAAATAAAGGGAGGATTTTACTCCCTTCGGATGCCGTCTAAAAGGTTTTTTAATTGTGGATTTGTTTTGGATTTTTCGATCAAAAGCGTCTTCATCTGTTCATCTATAACGAAAAGTGAAATACGTTTGATGAGACGCTCATTTGCTTGGATGTGAAGATAGTGTATCCCTGCTGTCTTTGGAATCACAGTAACCGTTCTTCCCTGTCCGAGATAGGAGACCTTAGAAGGGAATATCTCTGTCCCAGAACTTCAAGTAATTGTAATGTCATCCTTGAGGAAAACTTCTCCTTTTGCAATAGGAGGGGTGATTTCAAGTGTTATACCGCTTCCTAGCAAAGCGATTGGAGACTGGAGGGTATAGTTTAATTCTTGGGGAAGCATTGAATTGATGAGAGATTCAGATTTCTTTGGCTGTTGTTCTGCGAGAAAGATTTCTCCTTGCGTCTCCAAAAAGAGGATTGGATCTAAGGTATTAGCTTTTACTTGGTTTCGGCATTTTGCCTCATTCACCACTTCTGCAATTGTCCCGCTACAATTTTTGGGAAAGTAGGGATGTTCTCCGTTATTGTGATCTATCTGAAAATGAACGTGAGGACCTGTAGCATTCCCAGTCTTTCCCACCTTTCCGATAAGTTGCCCCTCTTTTACCTGCTCTCAAACCTTTACAGCGATGCTTTCTAGGTGGGCATATACGGTATGAAGCGTCGTGCCTTTTCGATCATGTTTGATGATAACAACCTTTCCTCGTTCTCCTTTCTGCTGAGCATAAACCACCTCTCCATCTGCCGCCGCACTAACAGGCGTCCCCTCAGTGCTTGCGATATCCACTCCTCCATGAGATCAGAATCAAAAATCCCATCCTCAGAAATAAGTGCCTCCTCGCATCACTGTATATACCTGATGATAGAGGGCTTGTTGCTGATATTTGGTATAATTTGCCTTTTCTATGCGAGGGAGAGTGATTTTACAAGTTCATTCTTTTTCAGGGCAAAACGAGCCCTCTATTTCTTTGAGTGGATAGCTCCATCCATAAACGGCTGGAAGAGTGAGTAGTATAAGTATGATTATTAATAGCTTTTTCATCAGGAACTTTAAAAGTAAAAGAAGCTGACATTCAACCGGCGAGTAAGTATACGCTTTTCCTTTTTGAAAACAATAAAAAAAACTAGTGAAGAAATCTGATTTTTTCTTATAGGGATGAGTCCAGATTTTAGTTAATTGCCTATTTGAGAAAGAAGAAAGCATTTAAGTATCTCCTATCGCAATGAGAATACTAACCATCATATTGTACACATATATACAACAAAACAAAAACACTCATGTAATGTGCCTTTCGTTATACTTGTGAAAAATATAAGAGAACTCCAATACACACATTGCTCTTGAGCAAGAAAATAGACTTTATTTGATAGGATACAAACTACACATAATCATTTTTTTATTTATGGGGGGATTATTCCTGATGGATTCTTAATGTCGATGCAATTCTATACAATTCAGAAAGGAGGGTTGGTTTTAGAATATCATAATGCCTCAAGATGAGTGATTGATTATTCCTCAAATAAGTTACCCTTTGATCAATTCCTGTGCGATACTTGGTAATTTTTAGAAGAAGTGTTTGAAGTGATTTTTTGAGCACTCACTGCTCTGCTAAACAACTCCTTGCTCATTTTGCTCATTCTACCGCTAGATTGAATCAGTTTTCTTGATTATCTTTTAGACTTTGGCTGAACAGTTGGTTTACTGTCGTCATTCTTGATTGACAGAGTGACAGTTGATTTTCAGTGTGTTGCAACTCGCCTCTTATACGATTTTCATGGTAAGAAAAAAGATTCAGAAGCGATGATCCGTCTGAAAGGTAGATTCTCAGATTTTTTTCTCTTTGTGATGGAGATTCTAGTAACTGGGCGATATCTTTTCTTAAAAAACTTTCAGATTCAGAAAAAAGAAACCAAATATCATTATTTTCCTCTGGTCATCAGAGGTCCCCGGTCATTGTAATTCCCCCATAGCGAAAATGCAGTCTCATAATCGTATTCAGATCAGCTAAGGTCGTATTTATTGCGAAAAAGCCTATTAGCATTCAGATAATTCAGCAACATTTCTTTATCATTTCCTAGATCTGTGGAGAGATAAATCAACTATAGCCTCTGGACAACTTCCATCATACTTCCCATTGGCAAGAAGATTGAAGCTACGATAGTTCCCACAATAGCAGCCACAAACATCATCAAAATTGGCTCAATCATTGACATAGCAACATCTATTGAAGTCTTGAATGTATTACGGTAGAAATTAGACATTTTCCCTAGGACATTAGTCAATGATCAGGTATTTTCTCCAACATTAATAATTTGGACAAGGATAGGATCGAACAAGGTAGATGAAGCTAGTGACTCGTAGAGTGTAAATCCAGCCTCTAAATCTGATCTTACATCCATCATCTTTTTTTTGTAATGGAAATTATCAAAAATTCATCCCAAAAGATTAAGTGAAGTTACAGGACTTACTCCAGCTTCGTAAAATTGGGACAACAAGCTCGAAAACCTGTACATATAGAATGTTTTTACAACATCTTTAATAACTGGTGTCGTGATAAAAAGCTTATCTATAAAAATCTTAAATAGAGGAAGTTTTGCGTAAAGCAATTTGTATCCCACGATAATTAATAAGAGGATTCCAAGTAAAATAGACCATTTTGCCTGTAAGAATCAAGAAACCTCCATCATAAATTGAGTAATTCATGGCAACTCATTGTCTCCAAACATTCCCACGATTCCTGGCATTACATGTACGAGAATCACGATTACTGCTCAGATCGCCATGAGGAGCACCATGGTAGGATAAGTCATAGCTTTTGAGATTTTTTGATTAATTTCTTGAGTATTTTCTAGCTCATCTGCAATTTGCCCCAAAACACTTGTCATATTTCCAGTTACTTGTGCGGACTGTACTAGTTCAATTTCATCTGAATGAAAAAAGTAATTATGGTCTTGTAATGCTTGAGCGAGAGATGCACCTTCGGTAAGAGATACGATCAGGTCTTCAAGGATTTCCCTAAATCCTTTATGAGTTTCTGATTTTTTGATAGAGATAAGAGATTCTCTAATTCCTAATCCAGCATTTTGGGATACGGACAAAAGTCTAAAGAAATTTACCTTTTGCTTCAGGCTTGGCTTATTGAGCTGCTGAATCAATGAATCAAATCAGTTTATTTTCATTTTTTCTTTAATTGATGTAAATTTACTTTGTATACTCAAAACCTTTTATCTTTTATTCCTCATCCTTACGTATCTATATAACTCATCTAAAGAGAGATTTCCATGAATAATCTTAAAAATTCCATCTCTTTCAAGATCAATCATTCCTTTTGCCAGAGCATAATGCCCAATATCAAAAGCTGATTTTCCATCCAAGATCAGCATTTTTATATCGTCTGTATAGTCCATCAATTCGTAAATTCCGATTCTTCACTTATATCCTGATCCTCCACATACCGGACAAGTATCTCAGGTTTTAGGATCTTTTCCTGTTCCCACAGATACGATTCCTTCTTTGATGAAGGTATTTCGTTGCTGACCTGTGATTCATCTGCTTATTAATTCATCTTTCAAAGCATCTTTGTCAAACTCTTTAAATGTTTCTAGAGCATTGAGATACTTAGGATCAGTCTGAACGTTGATCTTAGTTGCACAATGTGGACAAATTTTTCTACAAAGTCTCTGTGCAATCACAAGATTAAACGTTCCAGCAACCATAAAAGGCTTTGCACCAAGATTAAATGCTCTTGTTAGGGTTTCTACTGCTGAATTCGTATGAATTGTTGAAAAAACAAGATGTCCCGTCATTGAAGACTCCATCGCCATTTCTAGTGTTTCCTTATCACGAATTTCTCACACCATGATTACATCAGGATCCTGTCTCAATGCTGATCTTAGTCCTGAGAGGAACGTATATCCAATATCTGATCTTACCTGAGATTGGTTGAGTCCTTCCATTTTATTTTCAACTGGGTCTTCATAAGTAATGATATTCCTCTCTATGGTATTAATTTCATTTAATGCTGCATAAAGTGTTGTTGTTTTTCCAGATCCTGTTGGTCCTGTATTAAGCAAAATCCCATTCGGGTCCAAAAGATGCTTCTCAATTGTAACCTTATTTGATCCAACAATTCCCAATTGATTGAGTGCTGGAATAGATTTTGATTTATCCACAATTCTCATTACAAGTTTTTCTCCCCAAACCGTTGGCAGTGTATTTGCACGAAGATCTATTTCTTTATTTGTTTGAGTGATACTAGAAACTCTGGCATCCTGAGGAAGTCTCTTCTCATCTGGCCTCATCTGTCAGGATTCAATTTTAAACTTAGAGATCACTGATTCATGAAGAGAACGAGGATATTGGATGAGTTCTTGTAGGACTCCATCTATTCTTAGTCTAATTCTTGAGTAATTTTCTAGTGGTTCAATATGGATATCTGATGCACCTTCTTCTACGGCAATCGTCAAAAGATTATCAAAAATCTTCACGATATCTGACCTAAGGATAGATTGCTGTAATTGTGCCTTAAATTGTACAGTTTCCATACCATTATCTGTTTCATTAAACAAACTAATTATAAACTAAAAAGTAAAAAAAGCAAAAAATAAGAAAGTTTTTTTAGATACCCGATTCCAACAATTATTCTCTAGCAATCAATTTATAAATTATTTGGGTTTTACATTCTGGGAAAGGTTTGTATTTTCTCTTGCATTTTTCTTTGACTTTTTTATAACTACGTAGCACCTGTTTAATTTATGTGATACCATAAAAAAACAGGAGGATATCATCTGGTTTTTTATTTTTTATAGATAAATCGTATGACAAGACTTATTCCATTAGAGGATCACATTATTGTGAAACCACTCGTCCAAGAATCAACAACAAAATCTGGGATTATCCTTCCAGAAAATAAAGAGAAGCCGAGCAAATGAGAAGTTATAGCTGTTGGAGCTGGTAAAATCCTTGAGAATGGCTCTAGAGCTTCTGTTGACGTAAAGGTTGGTGATATTGTGTATTTTGCAAAATATTCTATTGATGAGCTAGAAATTGATGAAGATGGAGAAAAAAAGAAATATCTTGTAATGAAGCAGAATTATATTATGGCAAAAGAGGCTTAAATTTACCTGTTTGTGATCTATGTTAATGATGAGGAAATATTTTTTGGGGATGATGGTTTGAGCATTCTTTTTGGTAGGGAATGTTTTTGCTGTGGATCCGGTAGACACTTTTAAGTGGGCGTATGACCGCGGAATCCTTTCTCTACATTCATGAGTTTTGTGAAGTTCGGTATTGAAAAGGCAAGAAGTTGCCCCAATTTTGCTTAAGTATATTTTGGAAGTATCTAAAAAGGATTATACTGATCGTGGATGTAAGGCGTCTGACATCTACCAAGCGGATACTGCATATCAGAATGATCTCAAAACTCTTTGTGGGTTTGGTATTTTTATTGGGGAAAAGAATAAACTCCTCCCTAAGCAATACCTTTCAAATGCTCAGGCTATAACGCTCGTAATGAGAGTCGTAGATGGCTATCAAAAGGAAGCCACCTGAGGAGAGCATCGAGCCGCTCCTTACTTTGAGAGGGCGAAAGAGCTCTGATATGAGTGAATTACTCCTCTTTATTACAAGAAGAATCTGCCAATGACATTGGAAAACTTCATTAACTTCCTTTATAGCGTAGAACATCCTTACCAATCAGTTACTCAAACAGACATGAGTGCAGACACCTCAAATCAAAAATCAAGTTTTAAATCATCAGACGATGCTCTACTGAAGCTCGCTGAGATTATGTCTAGTTAAAGGACAACTTAGGAGATAGAAAAATTAATTAAAATCAGACTTTTTATTTTGATACATATAATAACAATGCCAAAACACATTAAGTATGGTGATGAAGCCAGAAAAGAAATCTTTAGCGGAATGCAAATGGTTGCAGATGCCGTGAAGGTCACTATGGGACCAAAAGGAAGAAATGTAATCCTTGAAAGATCCTACGGAGGACCTATCGTAACGAATGATGGAGTGACCGTAGCCAAAGAAATTGAACTTGAAGACAAATCCGAAAACATTGGTGCAAGCATGCTCAAAGAAGCTGCTGAAAAAACCAATAAAGAAGCAGGAGATGGAACAACTACGACCGTTGTGCTTGCAGAAGCGATGGCGAGCGAAGGGCTCAGATATATCAGGTCTGGAGTGAATCCTTTCTCTCTTGGGAAGGGGCTTCATAAGGCGGTTGAGAAGCTCGTAGCGGAGATTGAAGGGGAAGCCCAGCAAATCGGAGATAGTAAAGAAAAAATCAAGCAAGTAGCGACGATTTCTGCTCAAGATGAAGAAGTAGGAAATCTGATTGCTGATGTCTTTGAAGAGATCGGAAAAGATGGAACCATTACGGTTGAAGAGGGGAAATCTCTCGGTCTGACCAAAGAAATCAAAACAGGGATGCAATTTGATCAGGGATATTCTAGTCCTTACCTTGTAACTGATCCTCAGAGAATGGAGGCAGTAATTGACAAGCCTTATATTTTGCTTACCGACAAGAAGATTTCTTCTATCAAGGAGATTTTGCAGGTTTTGGAGGCGGTTGCTGCGACTGGGAAAAAGGATTTTGTGATTATTGCTGAGGATGTTGAGGGTGAGGCTCTGGCTTCTTTGGTTTTGAATAAAATCAGAGGAATGCTGAATGTTTTGACCGTGAAGGCTCCAGGATTCTGAGATAGGAAAAAGGAAATGCTTCGTGATATCGCGGTAGTAACTGGTGCAACAGTGATTACAGAAGAGCTTGGACTTAAACTAGAAGATGCTACGATTGAGATGCTTGGAAGAGCTGATAAAGTAATTGCGACTAAAGACACGACCGTAATCGTAGATGGGAAAGGGGATCAGACCGCTATCAATGAAAGAGCCGATCAAATCAAAGCACAGCTCTGAATGACCACTTCTGATTATGATAAAGAAAAATTAGCTGAAAGACTGGCTAAACTCGTTGGTGGAGTGGCGGTAATTCAGGTTGGAGCTGCGACTGAAATGGAGATGAAAAACAAGAAATACAAGATTGAAGATGCCTTGAATGCAACCAGAGCCGCTATTGAGGAGGGAATCGTTGCCGGAGGTGGAAGCGTTTTGCTTCAGCTTTCAAAGCTTTTGGATAGCTTCAAATTAGAAGATGCTGATGAACAAGTTGCCGTGCAGATCGTGAGAGATGCGATCCAATATCCTGTTCGCCAAATCGCAAATAATGCAGGTTTCAAAGGGGATTGGGTAGTAGAAAAAGTGAAGGAATCTGAAGATTTCAACTACGGTTTTGATGCCAAAGAAGGGACATTCAAAAATCTCTTTGAAGCAGGAATTATTGATCCAGCAAAAGTGCTGAGAGTTGCCCTTCAGAACGCGGTTTCTACTGCTGCGATGTTCCTTACGACCGAAAGCGTGATCGTAGATGCTCCAAAAGCAGAAGGCTGCTCTTGCAATCACGGAGGAGTTGATGCTGGAATGTGAGGTATGGGCGGAATGTGAGGTATGTACTAGAGTTAAAAATATATCTTTATTACCTAAGGGAACTGGCTTTTGGAAGTCAGTTTTCTTTTAATTGTAAATAGATGGCTTTTCATTATAAAAATTTCATTTATTTGTTTGGTAAGAGATGAAAATCTTGGTAGGACTTTCATGAGGCGTAGATAGTGCTGTCACGGCGTATCTCTTGCAACAAGAGGGACATGAGGTCGTTGCTGGTTTTATGAAAAACTATGTTTCTGAGAGAGGAAACTGTACTACGTATAATGATTCGGTTGATGCAATAAAAGTTGCGGAATTTTTAGGGATTGAAATTCGTTCTTTTGACCTTCAAAAAGAATATCAGGAGAGAATTATTGACTATATTTATGCGGGATATCAGAAAGGTATTACTCCGAATCCAGATGTACTTTGTAATTCTTTGATCAAGTTTGATGTTTTTTTGGAGAGAGCTTTGGAACAAGGTTTTGATAAGATTGCGACCGGTCACTATGCTAGAATTAAAGAATATCAAAAAGAAGATTGAAAAACGATGTTTCATCCCCTTCGTGGAGTGGACCACCATAAGGATCAATCTTACTTTCTCGCTGGGCTAAACCAATTTCAGCTTCAGCATTCACTTTTCCCTCTTTGAGAGCTCACAAAACCGGAAGTGAGAGCGATTGCTGAAAAAATTGGATTGCCAAATGCCTATCGTAGAGATTCTCAAGGGCTCTGTTTTGTCGGCAACATTCCGATTAAACAATTTCTTGCGCAGAAATTTCCTATTAAAAAAGGGAAAATAAGAACCTTGGAGGGAGAAACGGTAGGAACTCATGATGGAGCTTACTTTTTTACAATAGGGCAAAAACAGGGATTAGGACTGAATTTTAAAGCTTATGTGTATCGCATTGATGTAAAGGAGAACATCGTTTATGTTTGCGATAAAGATGCTGATGAGCTTCAAACTCAGGAAATTACGGTAAAAGATTGGCATCGAATCGGTGAGGCTTATCCAGAAGGAGAAAAACTTACTGGAAAAATTCGCTATCGTCAGAATCCCCCTGTTGATTGTTTATTATTAAAAAAAAGAGAATCTGAATTAATTATTCGTTTTGATTTTCCTCAGCGAGCAGTCGCTCCTGGTCAGGTTTTTGTCTTGTATAATGGAGAAACCTGCCTATGAAGTGGGATTATTGCATAGTAAGAAACGCTTCGTATCTATAAAATTAAATAAGCATACCTGCATTTTGTTTTCTTTAAAGGGGGGGATTGATCTATTTTTGGGTGCTTTGAATAAAAATGTCTTTTATTTTTTGCATTTTTTCTCTTTGTCAAGTATAATTGGACTGAATTTTATCAGACAATTATAAAGAAAAGACTATGGCAATCAGAAGAATAAGAAGATTGAAATCAGAAAGGTTAACAAAACCGAATATCCTCTCCTTTATTGCGTATACCTTAATTTTGTTTTTTGGAGTTACGATCTTGGTAAACATTAACCCTAATGCAAATGAATCTTATCGCAATAAGCGAGATGAGAAAAATACTCAGGTCATGCAATGGATTTTTTTGGAAGAAAATGGACTTTCTCATATACTTTTTGGGGAGACAGTTACTGGAGAACATTCCGCACCGCAAACTCGAGACTTTCTTCTTCCAAAGTCTAGCATAGAGCAGCAAGAAAGGACTCCTGATATTGAGAAATGATCGTTGTGATCTGATGATTTTCTTGCATCTTGAGAAGAGGACTGAGAGCATCATGCAGCCCCTGATGAAAATTCTGATTTTTTTTCCTGATGAAAGGAGTCTTGACAAGATTCTTCAGTTATAATGAGCTGAAATCAGATCTTAAAAACGCCTAAAAAAGCATATGGAGCACTTTGGAAAACCTTGGAAGATCGTTCAGTCTTTATCAATATGATTTTTGAATATTTGATCAGAGGAGATATTGTAGAGCTTCCTGAAGGGGCGGTCAGATACGTCGTTTTGCTCTATGGAATGGATGATAAAGTTAAAGAGAAAGTTTTTGAGGCAAAGTCCTGTATTACTCCTCGAGGATATGAAATCGCTCATTGAGGATCTGTACTTGCCTATGAACAGAGAGCTGACGCTCCTTATGTTTGCAATCTTGAAAGGAGAACCTGCAAAAACTGAAAACTTTCCGGTAGTTTTACTCAAGCCTCTTGCGATGAAAATCTCAATGGGAATATCAAAAAGTATTCTCACATTACGACGAATACTGAAGCAGCGATCACCACCAACGAATATATTCAACCTGATAAAAAGGCAAGATTTGAAGACGCTGATTTTAATTTGCAGGGGAAGCGTGCTCCTAATGATAAACCTCACCTTATTTCTTGACCACTTAGAAATGAGACAAGTACCCCTCCGAATGAAGTCCCATTAGAACAGAACCCTCGTAAAAATTGCATATCACCTTGGTGAGAAACCATAAAGGCTGGACAGTTTACGAAGGCTTATAGATTTCAAAATGGCTTTACGGACATTCCCTGTAGAGTTCAGCTTAGGCTTTGTGTTGATGGAGAACTTGAATGAACCTATGAATATCCTACTTGTCAACCTTGGGAAACCTCTTATGAAGACTTCCTCAATGGCTATATGAATGGAGATGAACCCTCTCCTCAGAGACTCATAAAAATGCTTAGCTCTGACTTTACTCCGGAACCAGAAATGTGAAATAATCTTGCTCCAGAAATTATTGATAAAATGTTAAGGATTCTAAAAGAATAAAAGTAAGCTTTGGGATACAAAAAAGACCTCTTTCCTTCTGAAGAAAATAAACAGAAAGGGAGGGGTTTTTTGATATAAACGAAGATAGGTGCTATGTAAAACACCTCTAAACCCGTGAATTTATGTCATAGGAAGCGATTCTGAAGCATCTGACTCGATACTCTTCACCTCCCCCTCTTTGAGCTGGAAGCCGGAAATAATCAGCCCAATTCCAAAAATGGTAATGGCCACGCCTAATATGATATTAAAAAAGAGGAGACTAAGGAAGGAATAACTCACAAGGAAAATTCAGAAGAGAATCGCAACTCCTCCCATAAATAATAAGACTCGTCGAGTTCCAATCTGCATATCTCTCGCTTTGAAGCCATCAAAAATGGTAAGAGCCCCCTTTGCGATAGAGGCGATTCATAGGAGAATAATCAGAATTTTCATCAATAACTCTCAAAGCTGAGGAATTACTAAAAGCAGAAGTCCAAATCCTGTCTGTACTACAGATCAAAAGAATAAGATTCATCTATAAGGATAATCTTTTTGGAGTCGAGCGATTGCCATTCCTGCACTTCCTGAAAGGAGAAGCTCTATTCAGAAAATAATAACAATAACCCTTAACGCAAGTTCTGGCTGAAAAAACAGGAAAAGCCCTAATAGCATTAAAATAATACCATTAATTCGGAAGAAAGCTTTGATCTTAAGCATACTAGAAGAAAGAAATAAAGTTATCTCTTACTCTATTTTTTATGCAAGAGAATGCAAGAGATTTCTTATCCTTGAAAAAAGAGAGTAAAACACTATAAAAAAGTCAGATTTCTCTTTTTATTTTTTATTCTGCCTATGAAACTAAAGAAAATTGTAATGGGAATTTTATTCGCGACACTGATTATTGTCGGAATAGAAGGGATGATCAGTTTTTGGGAGAATCATAGCTACTATACGGCAATGATTTTGTCCTGAAAAAATTTTGCATTGCTTCTATCTTCAGCATTAGCAGCTCGAATCCCAATTTCTTTTATTACCAGCAAAAAAAAGCTGACTTTAAAGAAACTGATCCTTGGTATTGGAGCTGGACTTTGAAGTTTTTCCCTCCTTCATGCAATCTTTTCTGGGGGACTCTTGACACTCTTCGCTGCTATTCCTCTTCTTTTCAATACGTTTCTCCTTTACCTTTTGGCAATAGGCTTCGTTCTTGCTGTTTTTTCGCTTGGGAACTTCATATCAAGGAAGCTAAAGCTTTTTCAAAAGATAAGATGGCAAGAAACGCTTCTGACTTTTGGACTGGGACTCGTGACTTTTCTTCTCCTGATGCAAATCCTCATGGGAATTCAGCTTTTTTATAGTGTCGTAAATCGAGTAATTTTTGGAGGGCTTCTCGTGCTTATGCGATTCGAGAGAAAGGCTATGAAAGTTCATGAAGAGAATCTTATTTCTTGTCTAGAAAGCTGGAAATCAGCGAATAAAGCTTCAAAAATCTGATGGATTTCGGTTGTTTTGCTTCTGATTTCGTTTTGATATTACTTTTTTAACTTTTCTCACTCATATATTCCATATTCTACTGCTTGGGATGCGAATCATGAATATATGTATGTCCCTAAGGTTATTGCCGAAAATGCGGGTATTCTTTGGGGAAATATAGGTCCTGCTAATGGAGTACAATATCTCTGGCAGGGATACATCTCTTTTTTCTTCTCTCTCTGGGCACCTCTCGGAAACTTCTTCAATATTGCGAAAGATACTGTTGCTATTAACCTTAATGCTTTTAGCGGGGTTCTCGTGTTAATCTTTTGACTTGGAGTGCTCAAAGAAGCACTCCTTGTCTTCGGAAGAAAGGAACCGTCTGAAGAAACTGATCAGACTTCTTTCCTTGTAGGACGAGGACTTCTTCTGATGTGGCTTACAAGTGGGATGGGAGCGTTTCTCGTGTTTGTAGATAATAAGACCGATATGGGAGTTCTTGCACTCACGATCCTTGCTTTGTTTGGAGGGATGATTTTTCTTAACCACTTCCAAAAGAAGGGGGTCGATACTGATTCAAAACAAAGTTTGAAATATCTTATTCTCTCAGCTCTCTTCTTTGGATTTGCCGTTATGGCAAAACCAACCGCTTTTATTGATGTTGTGATCTTTGCATTGTTACTTGTTGGCTTTTGGCTCAATACAACAACCCTTGTAGGAACCGGTATTGCAACACTTGGGCTTATGGGAGTTGTCCAACCACTTTTTGCTTCAGCATTCATTACTCCTGAGCTTGGAAAATGGCTCTTTGCTATTGGAATAGTAATTGCTGTTATTGGAGGAATCCGCGGATTAATCTCAAGAAATGATCAGTTTTCAAAAGGATTTCAGCATATTGTAATCTGGGGAATTACACTCATTGCAACGCTATTTCTTTTTAAGGGACCATGGGTGCTTGTCTCTAGCATAACTGCTGGTAACTTTCAGATTTGAACTTTTATTAAAAGCACTCTCCTCGCTCAATCTACCTCAAAAAATCAAGCAACAACAAACATAGCGAAACAGCAACCACTTCTTGCACAAACTACTGTGAGAATCAATACCGATAGACAGTCTGATATTGATCGTGCTGTGCTTAATCGTGCGACTCAAGATCTTGACTATCAACAATGCCTCAAAGAAGCAAACGACCCTCAAGAACTTGATAGCACAAAGCAACAGGCTCCTGGAAGCTCTCTAAGTGAGGATGTGGGAAGATATGTAGGATTTGGATGGAGAGAATTTAAGCACACAGGGGTCGGTTGAGCTTTACTAAAACTTGCCTTCTTGAAAGAAAATACCTGCTTTGGTTGGGATAGTGATGGGCTCCTCCTCTGCAAGAATCGTAATCTTTTTGAGGCGAAAAATCTCTCTGCGATTGAAGCACTTTCGTCTCAACTTTCTAAAAATGGTGCTGCTCAAGCCCTGGTGAAATCGCTTCTAGATGCACAAGCCTCATGAGAAGACCTTAGAGATGAGTATAAGGCTTTGGAAACTTACTATCAAGAACATAGTATATTAACGACAACAGGTAGTGTATTTATCCCTTATAGATATATCGTACCTCTTAATATCGTTTTTAATCGGTCACTTCAGAACCTCTCTAGCTATTATACTGATATAGGACTCATCTGGCTTTGCGTATTTGTTGTGATTGGTTTTGGATTACTCTATGCGGTCCTTAGCTATGATAGGAAGCATAAACATCTACTCTTTCTCAGCTTTGGAACGGTAATCGGTTGGATCATTTGGTGGGCTATTGGCGGAGGAATCCTCTGGTATGGATTAGGTCTTGTGATTTGGTCTACGCTCACTGTCACGGCACTCTTGCAGGAATGGGCTCCTAAAAAAGAAAGCAGCATAGAGTTTAAAACAATATATGGGCTGCTTGTTGGTTTCTTGGCAATCTTCCTTGCTATCCAGGCATTTATGAATGGTATGAGGATTGCTTCTCAAGCAGGTGAATGACCATTTGAACAGTACAAGTCTAACGTTGGAGAAAAGCAGGAATTCGGAGATAAGCTAGAACTTAAAAATACCATTAGTTATAAATTTACTGCAAAAGACATCTTCAATATGCAGTTTGGACAATATCAGCCATTTATTGAGGCGGTAAAGAATAGAACTACTGATGAAGGCGTCCTTATTGCCGGAACCTACCTTCAATACTTCTTGAATAATCAGAAAAATCTAAGACTCGATGGTATGCTGACTCGACTCTGGGAAGAGCTGTCAGACTTTAATAGCTGTAGATCCTACCGAAGACTTAAAAATGAGAAACTCAAATATCTTATCATTGATCCAAATATTGGAACGGTTGGAAGAGCAGGAGAGGGAAACGAGAGCCTTTTCTATAGATTCTTTGCGAGACTCACCTCAGATGAACAACATATTGAAACTCATGGGACGATCAGCATGCTCGTAAAGATGGCACAGGAAGGGTATCTCAAGCTTATTTTCACAAATAATATTGGTGCAAAGTATGCCTTTACACTCTCTGATGAGGAGTTAACAAGTGTTTTTGGAACTCACTCTGCTGAAGATCTGCTCCTGATTAGAGCAAAGATGGCGGTTGCTAAGTTCTTCTCTGAGGATCAAGATCTCATTTCCAAAATCTATGCCCTCTTTGGACAGAGACTTCCTACACAGAAAGGGCTCTGAGATCTTGCAAATACTCTTCAGAAACAAGTGGATGAAGAAAAACTCTACCAAATCTTCTTACAGATGGCTGGAGGTCAATTAACAAATGCCTCAAATTTGACTCAGGACGAAAGAATTGTAGTAAGTCAGTATTACGGTCTGATAAAAATGTTAAGCGATAAGACAACAACTGAACAAGGACAGAATGTACTGTTTAGCCTCTTCCAGAAGAGTCTCGCAGGAAGCAGTCAAATTATTTCTCTTGAGCTAAGATAAGCAAGAGAATATCCAAGAAGAGAATATCCAAGAAAGGAGAGTGGGTTACCTGCCTCCTTTTTTTTGTAGTCTAGTCGGAATGGTAATTAAAAATAAGAAATCTGAAGTCAAAGAAAGATAAGACTCTATCAGAGGAAGTCTAAAGAGTTGTAGAATGGGAACCGTCTAGCAGCATTGATTCAAATTTTTCTCCTTGACTTTAGATAAAAAATCCCTATTTTTTTGCCCGCAATAAAAAAAATAAAAGATCGAAGCCACTGAAGCCTATGATTTGTTTGGATTGTAGGCTTCTGGAGTTCGGAACAGACTCTATTACTCAAGTGTTCCACTGAAGGAGGCAGACTTCATTCCTCATTGTAAAATATATTCACTGAACTAAGCCCTGCTCTGTCTTTGTTCACATTAATAAAACTATATGAAAACCAACGAAAATTCTCTGCCTTTTCCGGACTCGATGTTGAAGTTTGCTATCTACACCTTTTTTCCTGGTGGTACTAACTCGATAACCAAGGTAATTGATTTGAAACCTTCTGAGCAGCCAGAAATTATGAAGGTACGCTATCGGACTTTGGAAGAAGCAGATCTTCTGATTCCTGCTACAGCTGTGGGAAGTTATATGCCAAATGTTTTGCGAGCAGCAATTGCTGGGGATGCTGAGGGAGTGAAGGTTATTACTCGACATATTCGAGATATTCCGGGCGAACCTATCACTAAGCTCATCGTTCTCCTGCAACGTTTCGGCTATCAGAAAATCAAGACAGCTCCGCTTATGCTTCCTGAAAAGAACGATATTATCGTTTACCATGGCAACTATGGTCACGCTATTGATACTGATCGTGGTTGGATTGGGATGATTACTAAGGTTTCTGTCAAGCATGGGCAACTCAAGGTTTGTGCGATCGGAGCTCAACGCTGGAATGTTCAAGGATCGGTCGGAGATGAGCAGTATGTAAGCCTCATCACCTCTTATCGACTGAACCTTAACAAAGTAAGTGTTTATCGGGGATACCCCTCCCGATAATTCTTTAGAAGAAGAACTCCCTAGGTTTTCCTAGGAGAGTTTTTTCTTTTTTTGAAGAGTTGTAGGTATTTGATAGTGATCGGAAACAAAAAAACCTTTTAGCTTCTCTTGACATTTCATCAAAAATCCATAGATTTACCATACAAAAAATAAAGTAAAAAAAAACTGAAGTCAGAATTATTCATTTTACTCTAGGCTTTGGAAACTGAGCATACACGCTATTTGTGACTGCTTGCATGAAGAAAGCAGACTTCATTTTTGTTGTAAAAAGTAGTAATACCTGAATGTAGTGCTGCTCTCACTCCATTCACAATAATAAAATTTATATGAAAACTAACAAAATTTCGTTCGTATCCATTTGGATAGTAATGGTGATGGGGTTCTGTTTGAATTCCTGCAAAGAAAGAGATGTTTTACATTATTCTTTCAGTTCTTATGAGCGATCGCAGTCGCTTATTCCTCCCTGTTCTCAGGATATTCACATTCCAATGTGGCTGAGAAGTAGTATTGCTGGCAATCCTGACTGTATTGATGTGGCCTTGCATCTACTAAAGCTTGATCATCAGATGAAACCTATCGATTTCAAGCCGATATTGGAGCAGCACGGCTATGAAGAGCCTAAATTGAAGTCTAGGAATGATTTAAGAGAAGGAGATATCATTCTCTATCATCTTGACTACGGGGAAGCGATTAACCCTGAGAGGGGCTGGATTGGTGTCGTCTACGACGTTTCTTTTGAGAATAATGGAGTAGCGCGTATTAGCTCTGTCGGTGCATGTCGCTGGAACTATAAAGCAACTGTCAACGAAGGTGAGATGGTATGTCTGCTCACCTCATATCATCTGAATATCCGAAAGATTAGTGTTTACCGGTGGAAGGGTCCCCAATGATTATCAGAAAAAAAGAACTCCCTGGGCTTTCCTTGAGGAGTTTTTTTGATCGCTCAAAAGATTGGAGAACGAAAAGCCTGTGAAGTGAAAAAATTACCTAAAAGCTGTAGATTAACTAAGTTTAAGAGATTTTGAGGTAGTAATGATCTCGTCGAAAGGCTATCCGTGTAGTAATATGCTATTCTAAAAAGATTGTGTCAGAATCTCCTTATTTCATCTTGACATTTATCTATAAATATGTATAGATAGCAGTGTCAAAATAAAAAGAAAAAAGATTTGAAGTTTGTTCCTTCGATGAGGGGAGGCTTCTGGAGTTGGGGACGGACTCTATTACTCAGACGTTCCATCGAAGCATTCTGTCTTCACCTTTATTACTTATATTAATAATAACCTTGATCAAGACGCTTCGTATGTCTTGTTCGTAAACAACCAAATGTATGAGACCTAACAAAAATTTAATAATCTCTTTCGTGATTTTGGTAACCGTATGTCTGCTTCTCAGCTCCTGCTGGAAAAAAGACGGGACTACTATCACCCGCATGCCTCAAAAGCAAGCTGCTAGCATGCTTAAGGGCTCTTCAGCTGAGGAATTGGTGTTTCGGACTTTGAGGGGTCCAATCATTAGCCTTCCATTCTCCATCGATTATTTTCGAAATTCTTTTGAGGTTGATACTTCGGCATTTCTCAACAAGTTTGTCTGTGTACTGAAACATTCGGGCCGTGTTTCTCCCACCGTTTCTTTGCTAGATATCCCTAGGAAAGGAGATTTCATCTTCTATCTGCTTGATCATGAAGCTGGAGTTGCAAGTCAAGGATGGGTTGGCATCGTGATTGATACTAAGATAACCAATAGAGATGAGATTGAGATTTGCTCTATCTTCATTGGTGGGAACTTCTTGAGTCATTGCCCTTCTCTAAGGGCGACAACCATCCGGTTATTCCCTCTTGGAAGTTTCCTTTTCGACGAAGTAATCGACTATATGATTCCTCGCTCCTAAGCTCATCAAGTCTCATGGCATCAGAGAAAAGTAAAAAGCTCCCTAAGTATCTCTTGGGGAGTTTTTCAATTTCTTTGGGAATTATGCTAGGATTTTGCGGTTGGTAATCCTAAGAATGGCTTATTTTTGTCAGCTGGATCACGGTTCATGGGGTAGCGTTGAGAAGGATCCCAAGATGACGCTCTACTCCTCTATTGAAAATCGTCTGATAACAGTCGGAAGGAAGCGTAGGATTTGGTTGATAGCCATTGAGATATGCTAAGCATGAAGTTGCTGAGGCTCAAGAGGTAGAAGTCTGACTGGCAAAGGTTGGAAGGCTATGATTCATCGCCCCTATGCTATCTTCAGCGATAGGATAGGTATCAAAAAGATCGTTTCCATACGTGTAGGCATAGGGATAGTAGATTTGTCAGGAAAGGATTTCGATTTGTATCCCCTCAGACTCGGAAAGTTTGAAGAAATCTGGATATTCCATCCTGATCGAAAAGGCAGCATTCCTCTGCATTTGCTGTTCACGATCCATGCGGTAGTCATCAAGATTGATAATTCCTTCTTTGGAGAGCGGAATGATTTTGTCCTGGTCAGATTTGGATCTCTTTTGTCGAGAGGTGGTTGAAATCGTCGTCGTATCGCCTCAGCGTTGTCGGTCCATCTTGTAAGCTTCGAGGCTTCCTGCGAGGTGCTTCGCCATTCCCATCCTTACGCCTTCAAAAGAATAGGTTGCACCAAGGACAAGCAAGGTAATGCTAAATAATCCTCGTGGGATAATGATCTTTCGTTTCATTGCGGTAAGTTATTCAGATGAAATATTGTTTGTGAACTGGCGTATTTTATATAGTTTTTTTTGTTTTTCAAGGGGAAGTTGCTAGGAAGGTCTTCTTACCTAGATAAAATTGTGGGAGAAAGGAGATAAAAATCTGATTTTTGACTTTTTTTGTAGAGAGAGCAGCGAGATTGCTTAATGGTATCAAAGATTACGGTCAGCATGCTCGCTCTGATAGGCTGGGATCTGGTGAAGCGAACAGCGGACGAAGGGAAGTTGCTCAAGCTAGGAGAGCTTTGGGCAATAAAACACTCAGTCCTTGGGAGACAAGCACCTCTTATGAGAGAAAAAAGCGATGCGAGCTTTCTGTGGTCGTCTCTTTGGGAGGGGAAAGGGGGGAAAGCGTCCTTTCGGTTGCTATGACGGGTTGAGTGATGTCAGAAAGACCTCCGCTGGCATCGCTATGGCTAAAGTAAGCCCAGAAAGACCTCCGCTGGTTTCGCTATGACCAAAGTAAACCCAGATTGACCTCCGCTGGTTTCGCTATGGCTACAGTGGTCCCAGAAAGACCTCCGCTGGCTCCGCTATGACCAAAGTAAACCCAGATTGACCTCCACTGGTTTCGCTATGGCTACAGTGAGCCTAAAAAGCGTTGAACCTGATCTTGTTCCGATACCTTTGAAATGCAATCAACGCTATCGGGATGGAGCTTATTTGTCTGCAGCCTCTGTATGACTCTTTCCAACCTTTCTTCCGAATGCCTGCCTATCGGGAAAGGTTGCTTTACCTTCCCGTAGACAAGTTCCCCTTTCAGCTTGTGTATCACCTTGTTTATCGTGATGAGCAGAACAAATCGATTATCACACTGCGGTTGCGTGCGTTTCGCTTCGCTTGATTGAGCAGGTTCTGCGGTCGCTATGATGGGTTGTGGAGGACGAAAAAAGAGTCAGCATTTCGCTAACTCTTTGGAAGAGATTCAGTCTTTTATTCTGATAAAAGCTTCTTTCTCTGTGATTATACATGAGGGAAGCCTTAGAACTTAACCTTAGGGGTCTTCCTTTCTGAAACATCGTCTAACTCAAAACTTTTCTCAGTTTTGAAACCAAACATTCCTGCAATGAAGTTGCTTGGGAACGTCTGAATAGCATTATTGTATTCCCTTGTAGCAGAGTTGAAGAATCTCCTTGCAGCAGCTAGCTTATTTTCAATATCTGAAAGCTCCGTCTGAAGCTCGAGAAAGTTTTCGTTTGCCTTGAGCTCAGGATAGCTCTCAGCAAGTGCAAAAATAGATTTAAGAGCTCCTGTGAGCTGGTTATCAGCAGCGATTTTGCTGTCTACAGAACCTGCATGAGCGAAACTATTCCTTGCTTCAATAACTTTTTGAAAGGTTTCCTGTTCGTGCGTAGCGTAACCTTTAACCGTATTCACGAGATTTTCTACGAGATCAAATCTGAGTTTGAGCTGAACGTCGATATCCGCGAAAGCGTTTTCTCTATTATTTTTGAGCTTCACCAAGCGGTTATACAGGATTACAACGAGTATAACGATAATCCCGATAATTATCCAGGACGCATTTAGAGTGAATGAAGTTGGCATTGTAAGCTAGGATAGAAAATAAAATTCTGATTTATCAATTTCAGGTAGTGTTATCATACGAATTTCTTATAAGTTGTCAAATGGAAGTTTTGGTTGACTTTCTCTTGATTTCTCCTAAAAACTCGGTATATTTGCTTCCAAATAGATGGTTCATAACCTGATTTTATTTTCTTCTCCTTTCCCTATGCCAGAAAAGAAGACAACACCTTCGTCTCCTAAAGCAAAGACTCCCAAGACTCCAGCAAAGAAGCCAGCCCCTTCGACCCCAAAAACTAAGACAAAGACTGCTTCTGCAACGAGCACCTCTGCGAGAAAAGCAAAGCCTCAATCTACTCCAAAGCCAAGGAAAACATCGGCTCCAAAAGTAGCAGTGGAGACCAAGCTAGAACGCAGTTTCTCTGTAAAGCAATTGGAAGAGGTAAGACCTTTGGAAGCCACTCCTGAGAAGAAGAAAGTCCCTACATGGATTGTGGTAGTATTTATCTTTTCACTTGTATTTTTCTTTTTTGCGCTTTACAAGGCGTTTATCTATGGGCAGGGCTATGATCTTTCCCCTCTTGATACCTTCACTCCTTCTCAGTGAAAGAATGCCGAAATCTCGATTGATACCTCCTCTACTGATGAAACTACTGGGGTTTTGGCTCGTTCTGGAACATGAGTAGAAGCAAACCTTGCAGATGATCCGCAGTTGATTCAGAATTTTTATAGCTACCTCACGAATAATCAAATCACTGAAATGAACGATCTCGTTGACCGTCCGCTCAAAAATTCGACCGCTTGGCTCAACCATTGGAACCAGAAAAATATTCAGATTTTTACTAAACATTTGGCTGACACAGTGCTCCTCCAAGATATCTTCCTCATCCCTGGATCTATCAACACTCAGAAACAAACAAGACAATATTCTTATACTCTCAAATATACTATCCAACCCGATCATCACTTTGAGGAAGAATGGCAGGTAACTCTTGCTACTCGTGATGGGAAGACGTTAATCTCCGAGATTATGTGTAAGACTGAAGGCTGCTCTCGTTCTCCTTTCTTTTGGCCTCAAAACTACAACTTGAAATAACATTATTGGCGATGAAAAGTATTGAAATAGGCTTTAAAATCAGATTTTTTCTTTTGGGATGGTTACTTAGCATCGTAGTCATCCCTTTTTAGTATGATAGCTGTCTTTGAAGAAATGGTAGCACACAAACCAACGCTTTTTAATGAAGAACAACTGAATACCCGAGCAAAGCTTCACAAGCTTCAACCTTTCAAGGTCAAGCAAATTCTTTTTGAGCTCTATAAAAACCAGAATACTGAACGAGATGCGATGACTACCCTTTCAAAGGAACTCAGGTCGCAACTTCAGTCAGACTTTGATCTCTTGGCGATAGAACTCGTAGAAATGGTAGAAGCTGCAGACACTACGAAATTTGCGTTCAAAACGAGAGATGGGCACTTGATTGAGGCAATCCTGATGTATCACTGGCAGCATGAAAAATATGTTCAGAATCAAACTCCTAAACTTAACCGTATCACGCTTTGTATTTCCTCTCAGGTCGGCTGTGCGATGCAGTGTCTTTTTTGTGTGACTGGGAAATTAGGGTTCAGGAAGAATTTGACGTGGGAAGAGATGATTTCTCAGGTGCTCTTTGCTAATAGCTATATCAAGAAGAGGTTTTGAAAAAAAGAAGACGGGACAAACTATAGCGTGAGAAACATTGTTTTTATGGGGATGGGTGAACCGCTTCTCAATTATGAGCATACGAAGATGGCGATTAAGCTTATGCTGCAGCAAGATAGGCTTTCTCTAGGAAGAAGGCATGTTACGATTTCTACGTGCTGAATTATTCCTGGAATTGAGCAGCTTATTAAAGATCAGATTGATGTGAAGCTAGCGATTTCCCTCCATGCCCCTAATCAAGAGTTAAGAAATCAGATTATGCCTATCGGGAAGTCTTATCCTTTAGATAAGCTTATGACAACGATTGATCAGTATGTCGAAGCAACGAACAATAGGATTTTCTATGAATATATTATGATTAAAGATCTAACGGATACTCCTGCATTAGCTCACGAACTCGTCCAGCTTCTCCAAGGTAGACTCGCTCATATTAACCTTATCCCGTATAATGAAAATCCTGCTATTCATCTCCAAGAAAGTAGTAAGCCGGCTATCGAAACCTTTAAACAGATTCTCGAAAGCTGAGGATTAACAGTGACGGTGCGTGATAGCATGGGAAGAGAAGCGAAAGGGGCTTGTGGACAGCTCGGCTACGAGAAAGTGAAGGGACAACAGTCAGGCTTTTAGACAGCATTTGCTCCTGTATTAAAAAAAATTTTCTTTAAATAAAAATCTGACCCTTGGGCAAAGATCAGATTTTTTTTATTATTTTCTACTGGCTTCACAAGTTACTGGGTTTCCTCCAGAAGGAGACACGCATGTCCAAGTAACTTTTGGACCTCAGCTGATAGGAAATCCTGGGGCTGTACCTGTTAAGGCAGATCCTTCTCCACAAAACTGGGAGATTGGTCTTCGTGTAGTTTCTGCTTTTTCATATTTTCTTGCTTTATCTCCACATTTTGCAGCTCATTTACATGCATTTGCTCAATTTTTACAGACATCATTACAAAGTGTATTATTAGAGACAGATTTTAGTCCATCACCTCACTTCATACAGAGACACGAAAGGGTATTCCCTTGACACGCCCTTCTGAAAATTGTTCCTTCAGGGAAATTACTAGGATCCGTCTCACTTCACGCTCCCACTCTCAGGGCTCCTCCAATTGTAAGCTGAATATCTTTACTTTTTGCATCACTAGTTCCGACAATCATTCCGTAATCAGCATTCACAAGGAAGGTCCACTGTTTTTTTCAGGTAAGCGTCTCTGATTTTACATTAAATGCAAAGATTCCTCAAGAAGCAATCTCTACATTTGATCCCAAGACGAAAGATTCTGAGGCTCCGGATTGGATTTTAACTTTAGTCCCTCCATAAGCGGCAGAATTTTCTGCATTAATAATAACATTTGTCGCAGCCACTGCAACCGCACCAGATGCCTCAGTTCCTAAAGTTGCATTAGTTGAAGAAAGAATTACTCCGTTTGGAGCCTGATTTTTATTTTCGCTTCCTCAGAAGATAACGGCATTATTGGTATCTTTTTGTTGTCCGCCTGTAGATGCTGTATTATTCTTTCCCCCAACGAGGAAAGATCATTCTCCAGCGGTATTTTTATTTCCTACCCCTGCAATAATAGAACTATTCTCATCGGTAGTATTATTGAGTTTTTCCATCTTATCTACTTTACCTCACTGCCCTAAAACTACAGACGCGATTCCGAGCGTCGTCCCTCAGGTATTCATCAGTCAAACTTTACTTACCTTCCCCTCCTTTTTTTGATTGAGGTGTACCTCCTTGATGTGCTGAATAGCTGTAAATCTATTCGTACCAATCGTAATTGGAGTGTTTGATTGAGCAAGGACTCAAGAAACTGCCAACGTAAGCGTCAACGCTCCTCACAGCAAGAGGAGTTTGTTTGTAGCAAGATTTTTCATCATATTCACAGATTAAAGAATAAACAATGAACTTTCACTGTCTCAAGTATACAGATATTTTCAGATAATGCAATTTTTTTAAAAGAAAATAGCGTCCCTTAGCAAAGGAACGCTCTGATCGGAAGGTTTGAGGACGAAGTTAAAAACTTCACTAGAAAGAAATCTGATGCTTTTCATCGGGGGACAACAAATTATTTTGCTCCCGCTAGATATTTCCCTTTGAACTGCTGATAAACAAAGTCGAGCTCTTTGTCGAGCTTTGCAAGTTCCGCCTCTAGCTTCATAGCATTTGCCGAAATTTGCTGACTATCCTTTCTATAAAACTCCGTCGCATCTCCAGAAAGGTTAACCAAGAGCTTTACCGTCGGATACTCATGCTGCATAAAAGCGGCTCTTACCCCCGAAATATAAGCCACAACCCCTGCTTTGAAGCCCTCATCAGGCACTCCAGGATAGGTTTCTGCGTCAGTAATGAGTTGCTGCAGTTTTTGGAGGGTAGCTTGGTAGGTTTCTTCTAGGTCGAGCTTGCTATATTCTTTATTTAATATCTGATAATAATTTTCTAGCGTCTCCACAGACTGTTCCTGGAAGGCAAGGAGCTGATTATTATATTTTTGGATATCGACCTGAGGCTTACGAAAGGAGCACCCTGCAACAAGGAGAACAAAGAGAAGAAATCAGATTTTTTTCATTTTGTAAGGCGTGAGAATAAAGGACGATACGGTTCCTGTTTTTGGAAAGGATCCCTGAATAGCTTCCTGATTTCTTATTCAAATCTCAATGCATCAATAGGCTTGAGCTTCGCAGCTTTTCTCGCAGGGAGGATTCAGAACACAATTCCTGTCAGTGTCGTAATAAGAAAAGTCGTCATCATAATGCTTTGATCAATTTCTGCACTCAATCCTAATCCGCTATTTGGATCTCAGAGGAGCTTATTCACAAAATACACGATACCATAACTCAATAAAAAGGCGATAAATCCTCCTATCAAGGTAATAACCACAGACTCTACAAGAAACTGGATAATAATATCTTTATTCAAAGCCCCGATTGCTTTTCTGATTCAGATTTCTCTTGTTCTTTCAGTTACGGAAACGATCATAATATTCATCACCCCAATTCCTCCAACAAGCAGAGAAATCGCTCCCATTACCAAAAGGAAGAGCTTCATCCCCTGAAGAGATTGTTTCATTTGATCAACCATCTCTGCGTAGCTGTGGACTTTGAATCCTGCATCGCTTATTGAGGTTTTATTGTACTTTTTGAGGAGAAGATAGCTGATTCTCTTTTGCCAGAGTTTGTTATCTCCATCAGGTGGTAGGAAAACATCAAAAGAATCAATAGTGTTTTTGTGGAGAATCCTTTCTGTAACTGTGGTATCCGGAAAATAAGCTTGAGCTCATCGGTCATACTCTTGTTTCGGTAAAACTCCTACAATAGTAAACTCTTTACCATTATAGATGAATTTTTTCCCTATTGCGCTTCCATTTTTGAAGAACTTGCTCTTGAACGTTTCGTTAACCACGGCAACGAAACTCTTGCTATCGTAATGCTCCTTGGAAAAGAGAGTTCCTTCAGCTGCTTTCTTTTCATTGAGAGTAAACCGAAGTTCTGGAACACCAACCCCCATCACCATATCTGATTTTTGTTTTATTTTTACCTGTCAACCAGGGGTTTCTATTTGATAGGTAATTTTTCAGCTTAGGTCTGGGAAATATTTTTCTATATAGTCGATGATCGTTTTATCAAATTTTACTGCCTGGATGTAGCCTCACGGTTTATCTTCTTTGTCATCTCGGGCATTGTAGCCTCCATCAGAAGAGACTGATATTTTATTTTTTGCGAAATCCCCCATCGTTTTGGTGATAGATTTCTCTGTTCATTGCCCGATCGCCATCATCACCACAACGGAAGCCATTCCGATGATAATCCCGAGCGTACTCAAGCCAGATCTCATTTTGTTGGCCATAATGGTCTTTCGAGCATCTACAAAGTAGGAAAAGAACCTCATATTTTCTCGCTAATATCTAAGGTAAAAGTTAATTTTCGACAAAAAGTCAGTCTTTGATACGGATCGTTTTATTTGCATAGCTCGCAACATTTGCGTCATGGGTAATCAGAAGAATTGTTCTTCCCTGTTCAGCATTTAATTTTTTAAAAAGCTCCATTACCTCTATTCCTGTCTTGGAATCCAAAGCTCCTGTTGGCTCATCTGCGAGCAAAAGTCCTGAATCTGTCACTAATGCCCTTGCAATACACACCCTCTGCTGTTGACCTCCAGAAAGTTGGTTTGGAAGAGCTTTTTCTCTCCCCTCAAGTCCTACGAGTTTAAGTGCAGCATAGGCCCTCTCCTTAGCTTCTCCTGAAGGAATTCCCATATACGAAAGTGGAAGAACCACCTGCTCTCGTGCTGACATTCTTTTGAGCAGATTATAGCCCTGAAAGATGAATCCGATTGTTGTTCTACGGATCATCGATTGCTGGTCTGGAGTCAGATTTTTTACCTCTTTCTTACGGAGAAAATAAGAGCCAGAAGTCTGAACATCAAGAAGTCCCACAATATTCATCAAGGTGGATTTCCCGCATCCTGACGGTCACATAATGGAAATAAAGTCTCCATCATGAATATCGAGATCAACTCCTCTTAGAGCATATACTGGCTCTGTCATCTTTCCTCCATAGGTTTTTGTGATTCCCTTAAGTGAAATAAAATCTGATGTTGCTTCTACCATTATGATAATCACAAAAGAATAAAAGTTTTTGGTAATTTTTACATTGAATATTCATAACTCATACTACCATCCGCCTCTGTCGTTATATTTCCATCTTTTGGTCAGCCCATACTGCCAACACCCACATTCCCTGCAGAAATATCGTTCATATAGAATCCCTTTATCGTATCACCAAGCTTAAGACCAGAAAGAACTACCGTGTTCATTTCATCAGCAATTCCTACCTCTACGACCTGATCAACTCGCTGTTCTCCCTTTTTGAGACGCACGATTTTTTCTCAGAGTTCGTTGTCTGCAAGTGCAGGATTAGGAACGATTAGCTTTCCTTTTGCTTCTTCAAGGGTTACCTTTACTGTCGCACTCATTCCTCCTAGAATTTTTTCCTCAGGATTATTTTTTTGGAAAACTACTTTAGCTTTGTAGGAATTTCCCTCTGGCATCGTATCAATTTCAGAGAAAACTCATGAATATACTTGGTCTGGGAAAGCACCAACAGAAACCTGGACTTTCATTCCTTGCTGGATCTTTACGATATCAAGCTGATCCACCTCAATTTTTACCTCAAGAAGATCTGGTGTCTCTACATAGATGTATTTTTGATTATCATTTGTAGAGTTTGTATCAATACTGTCTCCAACCTGCATATCAAGTTTGGTTACTCTTCCATCGAAATTTGCAATAATTTTGTATTCATCATACTGCTTCATCAATGTTGTCAGTTCAAACTGCGCATTGTCAATTTCATTCTGGACTCTCTGAATTTCGTCTTTTTCTGTGCTTCACTCTCTTGCCTTTTCTAAATCAACCTTTGCGTCTTTGATCTTTTTTTCAAGTTCTGCAGTAGAAACGAGCTGCTGTTTCTGATTTACTTCTAGTTCTAGTTTTTTCTTTTGGAGAGCAAGTTTGAGATTTTCTAGCTCGATCTTTAGTTTTTCAACCTTGTCTGCTGCATCTTCAATAGTCGTGTCTGAATCTTTGAGTCAAGCCAAGGTTTCAACTGCTGAAGTATATTTATCTATGTAGTCATATCCGAGTTTTTCCAAAGGAGCTCAAAAAGAATTCATATAGCCATCTATCTGTGATTTTGATAGAGAGCCTTCTGATTCAATACTTGCATTAAACATCTCATAGTTTATTTTTCATCGATTCCTTAGATCAGCACCTAACTCTTTGAAAACAGTATATCCTGAAAGAATCTTGTTTTCAGTCAGCTGACCAACAGGAATCTTTGAAAATTCAGTATACAGATCATTAAGTCTTGCCTTATATGCATAGACTTTTCGGAACTGCTCTTTTGACTGAGCAATTAATGCCGTATTTTTTGCTCCAATATAGGTATTCATTTCTTCTCCTTTGTATTGGTCAGTTAGTTTCATCACCGCATCAAAATTATCTAGCGTAGATTGCAAAGCATTTGCTTCCTCACGAAATGCTCTCACCAATTTTTCCATAGAAGTATTTCTGGTTCTTACGTTCTTGGAAACTGCTAAGTCTGCATTCGTTGCTCCTGCCTTTCCTGATAGGAGCTGAGCATAATCAGTCTGGGCTTCTTTGAGGTCTTTCTCCTTTTCTCTAATTTGCCTTTCTGCTTCTTCAAGATCAAATTTTTTGGTCTGATCATCAAGCTGCTGTTCACTTGGCAAGGTTTGTTTTTGCATGACCAAAAGATCATAGGCTGCCTGTGCTTTAAGGAGTTCAAGCTTTTGATCTGATTTATCGAGAATTTTCTTGAGCTCAAGCTGCTTATTTTTTAGGTCCTTTTTTGCTGATTCAACCTTTCTATCAAGATCGTCTGTCGTAATTGTCGCTAGAACATCTCATTTTTTCACATTAGCTCAGATTTTGGTCCTTACGCTTGTTACTCTTCCTTTATTGACAAATGTCAATTTTTGAGCGTTTGCAAATTGTGTCGTTCCCTGAAGATTTAGCGTTTTTTCTACGTCTCAGGTGATTACTTCATAATCCGTACTCACAAAAGGCTGGTTTCCTCCTTGTTTTCCGTAAAAATGCTTGTATCCATAGATGGCTCATCCGATCAATACCACCAAAAAGAAGCCAACCCATCGCTTATTCCTCCATAGCATAGCAAAAAATCCTTTAAAAACACTCATCAGTTCAAAATGAAACAAAATAAAAGATCTGATTTTTTTACTTTTTATTATCGTAAGAAAAACATCTAACGTGACATTTTATTTTTTCAGAAATCAAATACAAGAAAAAAGTGTTTGTTGCTTGACAATTTCCCTTAAATTAATAGAATTATAGTGTTTATTTTGTCAGGAAGATAATGATTATTACACTCTGAGGGAAAGCCGGAAGCGGGAAAGGAACTGTTTCCAAACTTTTAGCACAAGAACTAGACTATGAAATCATCTCTATCTGAACACTCAAAAGAAAGATCGCAGAAGAAATGGGATTAAGCATTTCAGAGTTTAATCTCTTGTGAGAAAAGGCTGAGAACCAGAGAGAATTTGACCTAAAATATGAAGAATACCAAAAAAGTCTTCCACTTGAGAGTAGAATTATTCTAGAGAGTAGACTTGGATTCCTCTGTCAGCCAAAGGCTTTTAAAGTTTTTTTAGATGTTCGTGATGAGGTCGCAAGTGAAAGGATCCGCAAAGATCAGAGGACTACCGATCAATTCTCTTCAAAAGATGAGGCTTTATCTGCGACAAAAAAAAGGAATGCTGACGATAGAGCCAGATTCCTTTCTCTTTATGAAGTTGATCTCTGGGATGATAGGAATTATGATCTCAAAATAGATACAAGCGACCTCTCTGCTGAACAGGTTTGCTCTAGGATTATCGCCAGATTTAGCGAAATAGTCCCAGTTAAATAAGGATCCGCCTAAGTAAGCTGTATATCAACAAAAGTTTGATTAAAAATAGTGGCTCTTAGGCTAGTTCTGAGAGGAGAATTTTGCTGATTGCTTGAGGATTAGCTTTTCCCTGCGTTTTCCTCATTACCTGCCCTACAAAAAATCCTATAACACTGGTTTTACCTGCCTTATACTGATCAAGGATTGCTGGGTTCTCGTGTAGAACCTCTTTACAAAAAGCTCTTAAATCAGATTCTGAGATCTCGGGAGTATCAAAGCCTTTTTCCTTGATAATATCAGATGCTGAAGCTCCCGTTTGGAGCATTTCTTCCATGATGAGTTTGAGCTGATTGTCAATCAGTTTTCCTTCTTTTGCAATGTTGAAAAACTCAATCAACTGTTCTTGGTCAACAGGAAGCTCGGTAATATTCACAAAATGTGCCGTCATATAGCCGCTTATCTGCCCAGCAATCCGTTTCGCTACGAGTTTTGGTTCAAAGCCCGCATGTATCAGCTGTTTGAAAAAAGTAAGCGTTGGATATTCACTAATTAAAGCATTGGTAAACTCCTTGTGAAATCAGTATTCTGACTTCATTTTTTTAATTTCTTGAAAAGGAATAATCAACTCAGCTTCCTCCACCTTTTTAAGAAGCTGCTCATCAAGATAAAGCGGAAGCAAATCTGGTTCAGGGAAATATCTGTAATCAAGTGCGTCTTCCTTACTTCTCATCGCAAAAGATTGTCACTTAAGATCATCTCGTCTCCTCGTCTGCTGCTGAATTTCTTCTCCTGTTTCTCGGCATTTTGCCTGTCTTATCACCTCAGCATCTATTGCTCTTTTTATAGCGGAAAAAGAGTTGATATTTTTGAGTTCTACCCTCGTTCCTAGAGGATCAGATTTTTCTTTTCTAATGGAAACATTGACATCGACTCTCATTTGCCCCTTTTCCATATCTGCATCTGAAAGGTTATTTCGTTTTGCAATTCTTTGGATTTCTTTGGCAAACTCTACAGCTTGTTCTGCGCTGGTAAAATCAGGTCCCGTCACGATTTCAATCAACGGAGTCCCGGCACGGTTAAAGTCGAGCAACATTGCTCCTCCCTGATGAAAAGCTTTCGCAGTATCACATTCTAGATGGGCGTCTGAGATTCTTACCTGTTTCTCCTCTTCATAATTTGCAAAGAAAAAAGAAAGTGATCCTTTTACGTTAATTGGCGTATAGAGCTGAGTAATTTGGTATCCCATTGGCAAATCTGGATAGAAATAGGATTTTCTATCAAAGTATGAAGGATTATTGAATTGACATTGCAGAGCCTTTCCCAGCAAAAGTCCCTTCTCTACGACCTCTGCACTGAGCTGAGGCAATGCTCATGGCTGTCAAGTACATACTGGACAAATAGTGGTGTTGGGCTGGTTGTCTTCGAGGGCTTGTTCATTTTTGCATCTACAGAAAATTTTGGTCTCACTTGCGAGCTTTAAGTGAATCTCTAGTCCAATGGTAATGAGCGGTTCTTGCATGTTTAGGGGGAAAGAAATGAAAACTGACTGAAAGTATAGCAATTTAAATACCGAAAACAAAAGATTTTTTAAAAAATCTGAGATATAAGAAGACACTGACTTGAAAATACTCTCCACAACACTATAGATAGAGTGTTTATGGTATAAATTTTTTATCATCTCGTATATTTTGGATGCATATTCATCTTGTGAGCATTTTCCCAGAAATCTTTGAAAGCTTTCTTGGGACTTCTCTTATCAAAAAAGCTCAGGAAAAGTGAGTACTCTCCTTCTCGTGCTATAACCCGAGGGAATTTTCTACGGATCCTCACCAACAGATTGATGATTCAGTCTATTGAGGATGAGATGGGATGCTGATCAAAGCACAACCCATTATTGACACTGTAGAATTTGTAATCAAGGATAACCAGATGAAAAAATCAGATTTTTCTATTCTTTTTCCTACACCAACCGAGCAGCTCTTTAACCAAAAAATCGCTCATGGACTGAGTAAAAAAGAGCATCTCATTTTCATCTGCTGAAGATATGAATGAATTGACTATAGAGCAGAACAATACTTTTGAGATCGCTATCCTGACGCCTTTAGAAAGTATTCCATTGGTCCTTTCGTAACATTATGAGGAGAGGGACCAAGTTTGCTCATGATTGAGGCTATTACTAGACTAATTCCTGGAGTTATAAAAGAAAAAGGAAGCTGGATTCATGAGAGCTATTCTCCTAGAGATAATATGAGTAATATTGAAGCTCCTAATTACACAAGGCCGATTGAAGTGTATGGAATGAAAGTCCCAGAAGTCTTACTCAACGGCGATGAGGAGGAAATCGCTCAGTGGAGAGAAGAGCATAGTATTAATCTCTAGTTTGGATTTATTTTTGCGTCCCTGATTATGGATTCCCTAAAAGCAAAATGATATAATGGAGAGTGAGTCGCTCTTGATTGGTATATTCAAAAGTGATATTGCTTCCTTGATAAAAATTTTACGATTCGCGGAGGGGAGATTGATCTGATCGTAGAAAATGAGAGCTTTATCGTATTTATTGAGGTGAAGGTTGTAGATAGTATAGAAGAATGGTCTGGATATCTCTCTGCAAGAAAGCTTCAGGCGATAGAGAGGAGCATAGAAGAATATTGCTATCGTAAATGAATAGAAAAAGGAATCAGACTAGATCTTGTATTTGTCAAAAATCAACAAGTGATTGAAGTCTTTGAAAATATCAGTAATAGTTAGAGGTCGAGATTAGGATTGAAAAGTGGACAAGGTCATCTACCATGTAGGGATTTTTTGAATTAAGAAAAATCTCAGCCTGAAGCTGAAATCCTTAATGGAGCGGGTGACGGGACTCGAACCCGCAACAGTCTGCTTGGAAGGCAGGCACTCTAGCCAATTGAGTTACACCCGCAAATACAATTTGCAATGTAGAATATATTTTTCTCTCCCCTGATTTCAAGTCTTTTTCTATGGGCCTAGCTGGACTTGAACCAGCGACCAAAAGATTATGAGTCTTCTGCTCTAACCAACTGAGCTATAGGCCCTCATCTAAGGCCTCAAAAAGAAATGAATTCAGATTTTTTTAATGGTGGGTGATATAGGACTCGAACCTATGACCCCCTGCTTGTATGTATGTACGCCATACACCAATCACCATAAGACGTCGGAACTATTCCAGACAAATCTTACGGTGAATAGTATATGACTTTTCTTTAGGATTTCAACAGATTTTTATCTTTTTTTACTAGAGATTGTCAAAAGCCAGTTTGTGTGCTGATTCTAACTGATGATTACGAACGTGAGTATACCCTTCCGTAGTCTTCAGATCTGCGTGGCCCATGAGTTCTTGAATCTCTCTTAGATTTATATTTTTATCTAAAAGCCTCGTTGCGAAGGAATGTCTGAGCGTATGGCACGAGATTTTTTTGTTAGGAAGCTTCAGTTTTTTATCGTATTTTTTGAAGAGTCCACATACGGATTCTTTACTCAATTGAGATCAAAAATTATATGCATTATGTGAGATAAAAACCCAGTTTTCCTTACACTTTCTTTTTAGTATCTTTCCTGTTTGTGGAGAGGGAGTGTTCAGAACTTCTAGGTAATTTTTGAGTAAATCTTGAACTTTAGGGACAAAAAAAGTTATTCTCTCTTTACTCCCCTTCCCCTTGATAACAGCTTGGCCTTTGAATACTTCGTCGGTTTTGAGGCTCAGAATCTCTGCGAGCCTTAACCCTGTGGAATAGCCGAGCGTTATTAGTAATTTTGACCTTTCTTTTCCGATCTGGCTTTTTTCTGTTTGTTCCACTACCTCCAACAGCTGCTGCACCTCTTCTTCCTCTAGGAAATTAATATGCATATCCTTAATTCTGGGGATTTCTATGTTCCTGTAATCGATGCCTTTTCCATAGATAAAGTTCATGAACTTTAGGAAATTCTTAACTGACTGGATTCTCATCTGAATAGTTTTTGGCGATAGAAACCTTCTTTTCCCGTAGTAGATAGATTGTTTAGGTATCGGGGTTTCTGCAAGCTCGGTCTTGTAATCCTCAAGGATTTTATAGGTAATATCAGAAAGCTCATACTCCCCCGCTCTTCAGAACATAAAAGCATCAAACTTTTCTAAGTTTGATCTTAAAATGTCTAGCGAACGATCAGAATAATTTTTGTTTTTGTAACAATTATAGCAATCAAAAAAAAGCTCCTGTGTAATTTTCATTTTTTGAAATAAAAAAGATAAAATACAGAGCTTATTTCGTGAACAAACAAATCTTAATCTTTTTCGATTTAAAAAGCAAAAAAACGAAAAGAAAATTAAAATGTCTTGATTTTTGCTTGATAACTCCTATATTTTAGTCGTTCACAAAATAAAAGCTCTGTTCGCAATTTTTTATATTGCGAATTTTTCTGTAATGAGAAAAATCTGAGCAAAAAGAAAAAAGAGAATAGAGAATTGAGGGTCAGAATCTTCTCTTTTTTTGCAAATTTACGAAAAAAGAGGAGGTAAGTCAGACCTCACAGGCACTTACTACCACAAGGAAGATCTCCAATCATTCCAATTCGCCCACATTCTTCCGAAGGGAATGTATCCAGAATATAGACTCAATCCTGAGAATATCATCTTCGTAGATTCCATTGAGCAGCACGAGCGGGTAGACCGCACAGTAGCAGGGAACAAAGCTGTATTCAAGGATTTTATCGACCGTTGAATAGCTCGCAAGCATCTCCGTCAGATATGGAATCATCCGATTTTATTCCCACTTAGATCCGAGGGAAAACTACCACTTGGATCAGATTTTTAGATTTATTTTCAAAAAAATGGAGAAGAAAGCAAAAGTATCCATCTGCCCAAAGTGTGGCTGTGGAATCCCCGTCCGATATTCAGGCAAGACCTGCCTGAACTGTAAGGGAATAATTGAAAAAAAAGCTGAACTCGAGGTCAAGAGAATTAATATCGCACAAAAAAGCGCTGTAGGTAAGAAGCCGAAACTTGCACCGAAGAAGCCAGCCTCAGCCTCGCCGAGCGAAGCGAGGACAACCGGTCGTAAACCCAAGCCAAAGAGGCGTTGAGGAGTCCGCCCGAAATCCGTTCGCTCCCCGAAATAGAGAATCCAGACTTTTTATCTAGTAGCCAGTAATTACCCATGCTCCACCACATTCCCATAGACACCCTCATCCCCTATGAGAGGAATAATAAGATGCATGATGAAGCTCAAGTCAAAAAAATAGCAAAAAGCATCAAAGAACTCTGATTCAGAGCTCCTATTCTCGTAGACGAAAATTTTGTCATTCTCGCATGACATGGTAGATTATCAGCAGCCAAAAAGCTGAAGCTGAAAGAAGTCCCCGTTATCCAATACACCGATCTCACAGAAGATCAGAAGAAGAAATACAGACTGTTAGATAACAGGCTTGCTGACCTTAGCGATTATGATCTAGAGAATCTGAAGCTAGAACTCCAGGAGCTGAACGATGAGCGACTCAACGGACTTTTTGAGGAATTTGACCTTAAGATTGAGGAGGAATGGAATGAGGAGATTGAAGATAAAGCACCGCTCCCACCAACAGATCCAATCATTCAAGAGTGAGATATTTTTGAGCTAGAGGGAAAGAATGGGAAGCACTACCTCATTTGTGGAGATAGCACAAAATCAGAAACCTACACCAAACTCACAGAATTAGCAGGTAAAAAAGCTGATCTCCTGTTCACTGATCCTCCCTACAATGTGAATTACAAGGGACAGGGTAAAAAGACCAGCAACGGAATCCTGAACGACCGTATGTCTGATCAGCATTTTTTATTTTTTTTAGAGGATGTATTCAATGCGATTACTACAGCCACGAAAGAGTCTGCTCCAATGTATATCTTCCATGCTAGCAGGACACAGATGCGATTTGAACAAGCAATGATGGGAGCAGGGATTGAGATCATTTCTCAACTGATTTGGAATAAGCCCAGTATCAACCATATCTGAGCCTCTTATAAGAGCAAGCATGAACCCTTCTTCTATGCAAAAAAGAAAGGGCAAGAAATCCCACGATACTGAAGCGAGATTTATGAGGAGACCGTGCGAGATAATCCCGAACGATATAAAAAAAGCGATAAAGAGATTCTGCAAGCGATCAAGAGAGCAAAAGAAGCGGAAGCTGAAGGCTTCACTACGATACGAACTCAAAAAAGACACCCAGTCCAGGATTACGAACACCCTACCCAGAAGCCAGTAGAACTCGTAGAGCGTGCAATCCTCAATTCGAGCAGAGAATGAGAATCAGTTTTAGAGCCTTTTGCCGGTAGTGGAACAACGCTCATCGCAGCCGAAAAGGCAGGAAGACTGAGCATAAACATTGAGCTAGATCCAAAGTATGTGGAGGTCATCCTGAAGAGGTATAAGAGGATTACAGGGAAAAGTGTGAGGTGTTTGAGTAGAGATGGCCTAGATTTGAGTCTGGCTTTTTAATCTTTTTATCATGGTTGCTATGCAAAAAAAGACCAAACAATCCCATAGCAATGATCTCATGACGAAAACCAACTTCAAAAAATGAGAAATTGTAGCTATTACCGCAGGAGTTTATCAATGAAGCACTTGAGAGATTTTTGATGAAATCTTTGTGGCCAACAAAAAGGCCTATGAGATTATTATTTGAGGATGTCTTCCAGTATTTATTTTTGAGGAATTTTTATCTCCAATGCCTACTCAAAATGACCACAAAGAAGTGAAAAACAAATTCAAGAAAGAAAGCCAGTCAAGAAGCGAGCAAACTTGAAAAACATCCAGGAGGGCGTCCAAGTAAGTTCACTGATGATACTGTCAGAAAACTCGAGGAGGCTTTTAGGTGTGCTGGAAGCGATACAGATGCTTGTGCTTATGCGGGAATTAGTAGAGAGACTTTTTATGACTGGATGAATCCTAAAAGGGAGTTTTCTGACAATTTTACTAGGGAAATGCAGGAGGAATTTATCGCAAGAATAAACGCAGCAAAAGTATATCCTAGAATTGGTTGCAAAAGGACACTTTCCCAGGCATGAATCAGGGGAGACCGAAGGGCCGCAATAGAATACCTCAAGAGAATAGATCCTGACTATAAAGATAAATCAGAAACAACTCTCAAAGGTGATAAAGACAATCCAGTTCAGATTTTTATTCCTGATAACTGAAGATGACCGAAAAAATAGCAATCAGACCTCAGGAGTGATTTCAGATGAAGTTTCTCTCTTGCTCTGCAGATATTGTCGTAGGAGGAGGGAAAGCAGGGGCTGGAAAGACTTTTGCGATATTGATGGATCCTCTTAGATACCTTACCACCGTTCCTTGATTTGGAGGGGTAATTTTCCGTAGGGAAACTCCACAGATTACCAATGAATGAGGTCTCCGAGATACGGCAATGAGTTTTTATCCGTTTGCATGAGGAGATCCAAAGAGACACGATCTTTCTCGAGAGTTTGGGAATGGGAATAAAATCAAATTTACCCACTTGGAGCAGGAAAAAGACATCTTCAAACGACAAGGAACCAATGTGCCGTTCATTGGATTTGATGAACTTACACACTTTACAAAGAAGCAGTTTTTTTACCTCCTTTCTAGAAATAGATCAACTTGTGGGGTAAGACCGTATATCAGAGCGACTTGCAACCCTGACCCTGATAGTTGGGTTAAGGAGCTTATTGAATGGCGAGTAGATCCTGAGACTTGATATATCATCAAGGAAAGGGACGGGGTGATTAGATATTTTACGGTAGATAATAGCAATATCGTCCGAGGGGATACGAGAGAAGAAGTAGTAAAAAAGTGTCCTCATATTTTTACCCCTGAGGTGCTAGCTAAGGGTGAAGTTGAGGATTTAGTCAAGTCTTTTACCTTCATTGAGTGAGATATTTATGAGAATATGGCCTTATTAGAGAAAGACCCTGCATATCTAGCGAACCTCCTCGCCCAAGACGAAGAAGAAAAGAGTAAACTTCTTGATGGAAACTGGAACATCTCCATTGATAATAGCTGTATTTATGAACATCATGCATTGGAGGATTTATTTTCCAACTTTGTAGAAGAATCCGAAAACTACTATATCACTTGCGATGTGGCTAGATTTGGTAGAGATTTAGCCGTGATATTCCTCCGAAAGGGGTGGCAATGTTCTGCAATCCGTATCCGAACTAAGTCAGCAATGACTACGCTTCATGAGAGCATAGAACAACTCAGGGCTGAACACAAGGTCCAAAAATCAAGAGTGCTTGTAGATCAAGACTGAATTGGTGGGGGGTTGGTAGATATGGGAGGGTATGTCGGCTTTTCGGGATGATCTTCCGTATTGGAAGATCCAACGACGAAAATCAAAGAGAACTATGCAAACCTTAAGACGCAGTGCTATTACCGCACTGCTTATAGGACTAATGAGGGGAAGGTTACAATTTCGCTCGATAATGTGCAAGTAGATGGAGTCAGGAGAGATTATGTCGTCGTAGGAGGGAAAAACCACAAAATCAAAGACCTTCTCAAAAAGCAGCTTAGAGCAATAAAGAGGAAAAATGCAGACAAAGACGGCAAAAAACAGATAAATGGGAAGGAAGAACAAAAAAACCTTCTCTCAGGAATGTCGCCAGATCTTGCGGATACCTTCATGATGAGGGAATACTTTGAGCTTACAAAAAGAAGGAATAAAATTTTATTTATTAAGGGGAAGTAAATGCTTATCAATCTCACAAAAAAATATATCAGAGAAAGGAGCTTTTTAGAGCTCTGTAGAAAATCTGGAATAACCAGAAATACTTGGCGTTCGCTCCTCAGAGGGGGGAGAATCCAGAAGGACACCCTCGATCGTATGTATAATTTTTTTGATTTGCCGGTTGATGAGTTTTATATCAAGAATCTTTCCTCTCGATATACTGACCGAAATGAAACTATAGAGACGACCATCAAAGTAATTAGAGTTTATCTTTTTGGAATGACTACCGAAGAGTTCGCAAAGATGCTCGGAATGAGCAAAAGATCGATTGAGAGAATTGAGAGAGGAGAACTCAAGGAGCAACTCACAGTGAGTTTTTTTCAAAAAATTTTTGATAAAAAAAATATTGCAAAATGTCGTTGAGATTGACCAGTTGAATAGTGATAGTTTAACCCAGTTTTTTTATATTTTGTTTTCTAAAAAATGAAAGTTCTGAAAATCAAGTCCTCAAGCGGAAGAAATGCCGAAATCATCAAGAGCATTAGTGAGGGAATCTCTAATCAGACCAAAGATGAGACCTATTTTACCCTATTTACTCAGGATTTTTCGCTTTATGATAAGATCTATGATGGGAGCTATATTGTAGCCTCAGTCGTGGATAAAATCACCTTTGCTCTTAACTGCGGACGAGATGTCCAGGACGAGGGGCTCAAGGATGCTCTTGAGCGTATTGATATTACTTTCATAGCAAAATCGCTTGTAAAATATGGGAATGCCTTCATTGAGATATCAAGGGATAGAACGGGGGCTATCAAGGGAATTTTTAATGTCGCAGCTAAAACACTCCAACAAATTAGAGGCGGTGGGTATCTGCAACAGAGCGGAACATCAAAATCCTATTTTAATTCATTCACTCCATTTGAGGAGCGAAAGAAACAGATCGAAGTTTACAATAAGAGCTGAGCGGGGGTCGATGAACTTAGATATGACTCAGAAGTTAAGAGCTGCGGATTTAACCCGAACCTGACCGAAATTTTGCATATCAAACTTACAGAAACCGACGACACTAAGCGGGGGAAAAGTCTTTTTTATCCTGTGCTTATGCAAATTCTACTCCTGAAGCAGATAGACGAATATTATGCAAAGTATTTCGATGGAGGTCTTATTCAACAGAAGATTCTCAATGATAAGTCAGAGAGAAGTGAACCTGAAGATCTTGAGGCACTCAAGGAGTGGTTCGAGAGTGAAGCAAAAGGAGTTCAAAATGCACACTCAACCATTGTCTATCCTGGAGAATTAACAACGACCAATCTCTCAGATGAGATCAATACTGAAGCATTCTTGAACTATAGAGTCCACCTCCAGAAGTCTATCGCAATGAGGTTTCAGATTCCTTATGATTTGCTCGATACAACAGATAGCAATAAGGCCTCAGCAACGACGGCTTTAACTGCATTCAATAGGAACACCGTAATCCCCATCCAAAATCTTATCCTCTCTAGCATTAAGCAGCTCTTTGGAGACGACCATAAATGGAAGGCAAAAAAGGATGATATTGCTTTTAATGCAGTAGATACTAAGGATTGGGCAACAGATGCGAATACTATTAAACAGATGGTAGCAACAGGATGTTTCACCATTAACGAGATAAGAAAATTTATGAAATATGATACTATCGAGGGAGGAGAACAGCTCGCAACTGGAACTGGTGGGGCAAATTTCACGCTTTGAAAGGATGATATCGAGCAAATAAAAAACATTTCAAATCTTATCAAACAAGACCATGAAGCTCAACAGCCTGCTTAAATTTGCCGTCAATAAAATCCTCAAAGCTAAAATGGAGCAAGAGACTGAGGATCAGGTTTATGATCTCTGAGGAGAAGAACTCCTTAAGCCTCAAGCCAAGCTCTTGGCTCTTTTTGAGGAAATTCGGGAAAGGCAATACCAGAAAGTCCTTGTTCTCATCGAGCAGATGCCAGAATTTAAGATTGAGAAGACTGAGCGATACGAACTCGAGCAAGAGGAATTTTCAAAATTCAAAGCTGCAGCTGAACTGCAGATTGGAAAGTCCTTCAAGACTTGAATGACCCAACAGCAAACGGTAAATTGAGCATTCTGAATTAGTTTTGCAGTCAATAATCAGACCGCTAAGGACTGGGCTGCTCAGCATGCGGGAGAGATGATCACAGGAGTCAATGAGACGACAAAGAAGGAGATCTCAGCTTTGCTCAATAAGGCCATCAATAATGGCCTGAGCAAAAAGGAGCTCATCGAGCAACTTCAGGCTTCTTTTGCTTTTTCGAAATATAGAGCGAACATGATCGCTAATAATGAGATTGGTATGGCTTATATCCAGGGGACAATAGCTCAACACACTGACCTCATGCAGAGGACAGGGATTGAATGATATAAATACTGGGCTACTCAAAATGATGATAAAGTAAGCGATATCTGCAGTGGAAATGAACATCAGGGGTGGATACCTTTTACTCAGGATTTTTCTTCTGGACACTCAGCACCACTCGGACATGTGAACTGTAGGTGTGTGCTCAGAATAAGACCATTCCCTCCAGGACAAGAACCAGATGGATTGAAAGATTTCGGACAAGAGCGAGCTTTTGATGAATTACCAGAACATTATGATGAACTTTCGAACAAAGTTTTGCCTCCAGATTTTTGGAAAGCGAGCCCTGAGTTGCCAAGCTATAGGCTGACTGACGGGGATAATAGTAGTTACAATGCAGCTCTTAATAGACTCTCTCTCATCGGAGAGAAGTGAAGTCTCGACCAAAAAATCGATGAACTCCACGAGGCTGGCCACTGGCTTCACTACAAAGCTATCATGAAGTCGCCAGAGCTCCAGAAGAAGCGAGAGGCGGTCTATGCGACACTCCAACAGGAGATAGATGAGAATCTAGCAACTTTTCAAAAACGAGAATACTCTGCAAGGTCAATGATGGCAATCTACAAGGGGAAAGTTAAGGCTGAGGCGTATTATGCGGTTTATAACCAGACGATCTCCATCGCTGGCGAGATGATTGATGAGATAGGCTATTCTGAAAGATATTTTCTTGATTATATTGCTGTTTTGGATATAATAGACTGAGTGAAGAAGGGAGAGATGAACTATAAAACACATCTTCCAAATTATCTGGCAAAGTATGGAGAACATGAGGTGGTTGCTAATAGTAATCTGGTCTATCACTCAAGGAATAAGGTTATGGCTGAATATCTCCCGAAATCCTACCAGGCAATACAAAATTTTTATTCTAATCTCTACCAATGATTAAAGTAAATTCAGATCTCCTGATTTGGCGATATAGAAAAAAATATAAGCACAAGATAGAGTGAATTTATTGTTCTCGCAATGCAGATAAGGAGCCTCTCATTAAGGAGGAAATAAGAATCAAAACCCTTCTCTGGGCAAGAGGGAGAGATATTGAGATGAGGACTTGGTATACTGAAGAAGACCTGGAGGACGGATACCTTCCAGGACTTCATTCAACTTATGCTGCTTATGTCGGCCATGAAGATCCGAACTGGAACGATAAGGAGTTTATGGCTGAAGCTAAGGCTCACTATGAAGAGCGATTAGAACAAGACTGATAGATTCAGTCTTTTTTTATTTTTTTTCTTTTTCGAGCTCGTGAAGATAGCGATAAAACTTGTGTTTTGCTGCCTCAAGGTCTTTTTTATCCTCTAGTGCTTTACAGTAATCTCCATCAGTATAGAATGGGCAAGTAAGGTAAATCATATGATCCTTTTTATAGAATTTTCCGTAAGTGATATGGTAGAAGCGTTGACTTGAATGCGTAGGAACTTCAACAAGCTTGTGCTTCATAAGTTTCCTGAAGAAGCGAATAGAACCGTGAAAAGTAAGCCCGTATTGTGCGTCTGGATATTCTATCACACGAACTTTGGCACTCTTGAGTGTAAGCCAAACAGTAAGGTTAAAGAGAGTTTTTGGTCTTCCTCAATCAGCGACTGCATCAAGTGGGCAAATGATTTTTGGTGTTTGCATGATAATATGTGAATAATATAAAAACTGCAGTATACTCATTTTTTAATTTTTGTTATCAAGAATTTTTAGTTTTTTAAGTTGCAAAAGGAAGTCTGCTTGACTTCTTATAGAAAAAAGATATAGGGGGAATGACCAAATAAAAAACTCCGATAGAAAGTAAACCATCTATGGCACTTTCTTCTTTCGGGGATTGTTTGGTCAATTGCTATAGATGGTTTTAGTTTTTTTTAAAAAAAGAATGACTTGAGAAATCGAAATTTGTAATCAGTGCAAGTGAGAAATCCCTAAAGGGGCAAAGAAATGCATGCATTGCGGAACGAATATCGCACTAGAAAAACAAAAGAAAGGCTGCACTGTTGGGTGTTTAGTGGTGTTGGTATTTATTATCTTGATAGCAATAATTTCTTCTTTATCAAGGTCAATCAGTGATTACGGAGACACGGGTAATTACGCTGAGTTAAATGACAGCCCTTCTCCTGCTATAGATAATCCTCTCTGAAGTGTAGATATTACATCATGAGCAGTAGAAACTCAAACAAAAAGCATCTTGGATGATGTGGATGCTGCCGTAAAAGCGGGGAATGAGCTAGGGAAAGTCAGCGGAATTGAAGCTATGATTGCAAAATTCGGAAATTTTGAAGTAACGGCACGAAATGGGGATGATTTCGCTACAGACAACACTAACGGGAAAATCGAAATTATTGTCAATGCAGATGCCAATAACTGTAATAATGCAAAAGATATCGTATTTGCGATAATGAAAAGTATTTTTACTTCTAAGCATGCGAGGTCGGTATCGAGAGTAAAAGTAAATATACCATATTACCTAAAAGTAAGTTTAGGATCTCAACATAGTTGACTAAAATGGACGGATCTATCAGCTGAAGGTTTTATTGATGCTGTGCAAGGACACGGTAAAGAAGAGGTAGAAGAGGGAAGATTGGATCAAAGAACATTCTGAAGGTATCTCTCAAGTTGCTACTAGTTCTGTAAATGAAGAAACAATCTCTAATGTCGTTGAGATTGACCACCTAAAAAAATAAAGCTACCTTAAAGGAAGGTAGTTTTTATTTTTTAGAAAGGGTAAATGGTAAAAATCTGAGAACTTGGAGTTGGACTCAAGCTGGAAAATGGATCTCTTGATCAACTCACGAGAGATATTCAGCAAAAACTAGAACAAAGCTGAGAAATTGCGGGAGAAAAAGCCTGAAAATGACTTAAAAAATGATTGGATCAGAAACAGGCCACTAGTGAGCTTGCAAGAGATATTGAACAGAAAGTCTGAAATGCAGGAGAGAAGGCAGGGAATAAACTCCAGCAGAGTATCTGAGGAGGACTCAAAGCTCTTGTCGGTCTCGGAGTAGCCAAGACTCTCAATACCGCTGCAGGCTGGGCATATACACTCGCAGGGAATCTCGAACAAGCAGATGTGGCCTTTACGACGATGCTCTGAGGGGCAGATGCAGCAAGGAAAATGCTCCAAGATCTCTCAGATTTTGCAGCTAATACTCCGTTTGAACTGACAGGAGTAAGGCAGACTGCAAAGCAACTTCTTGCCTATGGTATTGAGGCAAACAAGATTATTCCTACCCTTAAAGCATTGGGGGATGTGTCAGCTGGACTCTCAGTGCCAATTGAGCAAGTTGCCTATGCTTACGGGCAAGTAAGATCTGCAACGAAACTTACCTGAAACGATCTCAAGCAGTTTATCAACGCTGGAGTGCCAATCATCTGAGAGCTTGCGAAAAATCTCTGAGTCTCAGAAAGTAAGATTAAAGATATGGTTTCTGCAGGTAAAATTTGATTTGCAGATGTAGAGAAAGCCTTTCAGACAATGAGTAGCGAAGGAGGGAAGTTTGCAAATCTGATGGAAGCACAGAGCAACACCATGATGGGAGCTCGATCTAACCTTCAGGATGCGGTTGATTCTCTCTGAGAGGCAATCTGAAGTCTTTTTACTGGAGAGGTAGGAGGGCTTTTTAAGCGAATGTCTTCTATCGTAGATACAGTCAAGGATTGGGCTGTTGCTCATCCCGCACTAACTAAGGCTCTAGTAACTTTTGTTGGTGTAGCTGGAGGGTTGGTAGGAGTATTAACAGCATTGAGTGGAGCTGTGGCTGTAGTAGGCATTGCGTTCTGAGCTGCGACTTTACCTATTTTAGCAGCAGTTGGAGCAGTAGCGGCACTAACAGCAGGGACGGTTTTATTGACAACCGCAATAAAAGATCAAAATGAATTTAGGAGACATCAAGGAAAGGGGTTCTCTGAATTAAAAAAGGAAATAGAACAAAATAAAAAAGCCACAGAAGAACTCCATCAAGCATATAATGAGTGAAAAATAACAGCAGCAGAATATCAAGAGAAATTAAGAAAATTAAAAGAAGAAAATGGATCTCTTCAAAAAGCACAAAATAAGACCGCAATGTCTTATGATGACATCAAATCAGCAATCAATGAGGTTAATAATTCTAAGCTTGATAATAGAGAAAAATTGCAAAGACTATTGGAAATTCAACAGAGAGCTGTTTTTACTCAAAAATCAATCATAGAACTCAAAAAAGAATTAGCTAGTTTATCCAAATCTGTAAATAACATCCAAGAGCTTGAAAGTTGAAAATTAAGTTTGGGATCTTTCAAAGCACATATGATCAAACAGCGAAAAGATACTTGGTCTTGGATGTGAACAGAAAGTGGAGATCAACGATCTCAGAGGATGAAGGACGAGCAAGCAATTTTACAAGATCAGGTAAATCATTACGATGAGCTTGCTGAGTCTGCAATTTCTCTCCAGAAGCAAATAGACGACCTCAATAAAACAATAGAAAATTGAGGTGGAGGTGGTGGAGACTGATCCTCTTGAGCTTCCAAAAAAGCAGAAAAACTTAAAGAAGTGATGGATAAGCTCAAAAAATCCTATGATGAAGCTCAAAAAGCTGATAAGGATTACGAAGCTGCAGCAAAAAAAACAGCAGAAGATGTGAGAAAATACTACGAGAAGCTCTGAGATGAGATCCTAGGATTGAAGAAAAAATATCAAGACTTAATTAAGGAGTTTGAAAAGGACCAACAGTCAGACAAGGAAAATTTCCTCAGGAGTCAGACCGAAAAAGTAAAGGAACTGAAAGACAACATCAGTAAAGGCAAGTCAGAACTCATCGATCTCAAAAAGGACGCTCATGCAAAAAAAGATCAAAAACTGGGACGAGTAGAAATTGAAGATATTTTTAAAGAAAATAATCTTGCAAATGCAAAAAAACAGCTCGAAGATATTAAAAAACAGTTGGAAACCACGAGCTATCAACCAGACAGAGAGAAACTCAAAGCCAAGCAGGAATATCTCACCAAGGTGGCTGAACAGCTACAACTCGAGGAAAGCCTCCAGACTGTAGAGAAGTCCACTACTGGACTTCGAAAAAAGCAGAAAGAAGAGCTAGAAGAAGCAAAAAAGAAGCTTGAAGACTACAAGTCCTCTATGGCAGATCTGAAGAAGAAAATCAATGAAGGAGGCGGGAAAGATATGGGATTTGACTTTATTTTTGACATCACAGACAAAAAAGAGGCAAATGAATTACTCAAATACGCAAAAGAACAGCTTTGAAAGCAGATGAGTATTGAGGATGAGGCTAGATTAAAATTCAAAATCGAAATTATCGAAAAAATCAAGGAACAGCTTGACCTCGAAGAACAGCTCAAAAAAGCCACCGAAGCAAATGATAAAATCAATCAGAAGGTCGAAGATGAAAAGAAAAGGGCTGAAATGACTCCTGAGGAGAGGGCGATCTATGACTTTGAACAACAGCAGAAAAAGAAAGAGGAAGAATTTAACGAAAAGAAAAACCAAATAGAAAAAGAAATGAAAATTTATGAGTTTTTCCAAAATGCAAAATTCAAATCTTCAGCTGAAGTTGGAACTCTTATTTCAGAGGAGAATCTCAAGAACTACTCTATCGAGGAAAGAGAACTCATCCTGAAGCTCGCAAGGGAGAGAATCCAGCTCGAGCAACAGAAAGAAGCAAAAATCAGGCTTGAAGAAGACTTACACAAAAAAATTAATCAGCTCAGCAATGATACCACTAGCCTACAGCTCACCAACCTCGGAAAACTCAAAACCGAGTATAAAACGCTTATTTCTCAGATTGATGCCGCAATTAGTAAACAAAGGCAGCTAAATTCGATTAAAAGCTCTTGAGGATTTAGTGCTTGAGGATTTACGGGGCTTGGTGCAAATGATGAAGTTGCAGGTATTGTCCACAAGAACGAGCGAGTAGCTCCTGCCTGGATGACGAGCCAGTTTGCTGGAGTCTTTAAGAGTTTGGAGAATATCAGGACAAGAGGATTCCAGGAGTGATGATTTACTACAGACAACTCAAGGCATATTGAGCAGAACAATACGATCAATGTACAGAATGTCTTTGATATGGAGGAGTTTTTGGAGAGGCAAAGACGGAAATTGAGATAATTTTTATTTGATAAATATAAAATATCATGATCTGACAATCATTCAAATACGACGGACAAGAAGTTAGTCGCATTACTTCAGACTGGGAGATTCTCGCTGACGTCGAGCGAAGGAAAATCACCACTTCAGACGAAACGAAAAAAATCGACTGAAGACACGGAGTCAGGCTTTCTCCTACTTTTCAGAGAGGAAGAAAGATTACGATCAGTTGAATGATCGTAGCGGATTCGAGGGCAAAAAGTGCTGAGGCTATGGAGTATCTTGATCAGCTCTTTGCTCTCCAGGAGCAAGGAGGAAGGACAGAGTTCAAGCCCTTTGTTGTTGTAGATGACAAGGGGACAGAGTGGGAAATTGCAGCAAAAATCAAGACTCCGCTTGAGTATTCAATATGAGAATTTGACCACATTGATGGAGACGGAAGAACTTTTAGGGTGGTGTTAGAGGCGGAAGATGCGAGACTCTTCACAACAAAGACGACTGAGGTTCGCTGAGCGGAGACTAAATATGGAGGATTTAAACTCTGAGTTAAGCTCGGGCATAAGATGAATGCGGTGAGCAGTGCTATTCGTTGCGAAGCGGTAGGAAATATGGAAACTCCTACAAAAATCGAGATCACAGCACTTGGACCAATCAATGCTCCTCTCATCGTCAAGAAGGACTGAAGCTTCTTTGCTCTCAATGTTGATGCTGCCGTAGGGGATAAAATTCTGATTGATAGCAAGCAAAGAACCGCCACCAAGAATGGCCAGAATATCCTTGCCCAAAGAATGCCTGGTTCAAGTTGGCCAACTATTAAATGATCAACAGTCTTTACGATTGTAGATAAGGACTGAGGACTTTATAGTTCGGACTTCGATATTAAGATTTATTTCGCTAATGTATTACTCTAATGTATATCGCACTCCTATATAATGCGGAGGGAAACTGTATTGCACAAATCGAAGATATCCTCTCACTCCAATGCGAGCTGAAGCTGAACGGGGTTAGCCAGGCGAAGCTGCATCTTGATATTTCAAGTCCTTATATCAGCAAGGAACTTCTGAAAATGTGGAGACATATCAGGATCGTTGAGTGGGTAGCAGGCGAAGAATACGAGCTTCTTGAATGAGTAATTCGCGGGATTGAGTCAGATTTCTGATCTCTTACGATCATTGCTGAGAGCTGGCGGACCGTCCTCGAAAAAAGGCTTGTTGTTTCCGCACAAGAGTGGGATAAAGTTCCGCTTAAGACCATAGTAGAGACGGTCTTTTGAGCTGCAAGACAAAAATTTGAGTTTCCCTTTCAGATTGTCTGCACTGAGGAGGATGACATCACACTTTCGGTTGGAGCGAGAACAACTCTCTCAAGCTTTCTTTCCTCGCTCAGTCATGAGGGCGTAGATTGTCGGTTTAAGGGGAAGACGCTCTTCGTCTGAAAAAAACTCTGAAGGAAAAGAGATGAAGGAAATCTCTATAAGGAGTTCCGCTATGATATAGAGGATCCTGAGGGGAATACCATCGACAAAGCAAAGCTTATCATCAACGCAAAGGAGATTACCAATAACATTCTTACAGATCAAGAAGAGGTCAAAGATGAGGAGAGCATCCAGAAATTTTGACTACTCCAGGAAAGCAGGTCAAATGAAGATATTGCTACTTACCTCAAAGAACATAAAAATCAGATTTCTGAGTTTAGTATCTCGGTATCTGATACCTTCTTCTATGATATTGAGCTCTGAGACCAGGTAAGAATCTTTATTAATGGCTGAAATGAGCTACTTGCATTTGATGGAACTATGAAAATTATAGGGAAAAAGCTCCAGAGCTGAGATTTACCAAAAATTGAATATACTCTTTCGACGCAGAGAGTCTCTGAAGGATGATTTATGGATCAGCTCGCAAAAATGAGTGAAAAGATAAAAAAGTTGTAAATGTCGTTGAGATTGACCACCTGATTCATCATAAAAAAGCTACAATTTTATTTTAATCAATCATTATGCTAGAAAAAATCAAGAAAATGGCTGAGTTGCAATCACAGCTCATTGAAAAACTCCAGGCAGACCAGAAAGACGAAGTCTTGAAGCTCGCAGAAGAAGCGGCGAAGGTCTACAAGGAGCTTGAAGCTGAGGCGTCCGCAGCTGAGCAGGAACAGGCGGAAGTTCAGAAAACCGCAGAAAGACTTTCAGCAGTCGAAAAGTCTGTCGATGAGATCAAAGAGAGCATCTCTAAGTATGCAGACCTCTTTGTTAGTGTCGAGGACACAAAAGCCCTCAAAGAACAGCTTGAGACACTCCTTACTGGAAATCAGGCTGTAGAAAAGAGAGTAAAAAAGCTTGAGGACATCACTCCAAATTCTAATCAGCAAGATATCCACAAGGAAGAAGATTCTGGATGGCACTTCGAAGCTTAGTTTTTATTTTGTATTTTTGTATACCATGAGTATTGAACAGAAAATTGCAAAGGCCTTTGGTATGGATACTGCTAATTCCAACAAAGTGTACCTCAGAGAAAAAACGGCAGACAAATTTATTGATTACATCGTAGATGAGACAAAACTCCTTAAGGATGTAAGAAAAGTAAAGATGGCGGCTCCAATTCAAGAAATCGCAAAGATTGATATTGGAGATGATCCATTGTATCCAGCAGGAAGATCTGGAACTGCATTTACAGGGGAAGAAGTGACTGCAAATGCAGAAACCATTACTCTTACTGCAAGAAAGATGAGAGCGAAAGTAGTAGTTCTTGATGATGAACTCGAAGATAACATCGAAGGTGCATCATTCAGAGAACATTTGATGAGGATGCTTGCAAAAAAAGCAGGAAATCAGCTCGAAAAAACTGCTCTTTATGGTAGATTTGTGGGAGAGGCGACAAAGAATCCTAATGTCGTATCAACGCTTAATCAGGTAGATGGATTCCTTACAAGAGCAGGAGTGATCGTAGACGCGTCAGATACTAACCTCTTCGATAAGAGATCTATCGACCTTGGGAAACTCAAGAAGCTTAGAAAGTCGTTCAAGAACAAGTATAGAGCAGGCCTCAAAACTTACTTGACTGATGGGCTCAGACTTGACTATATCGAGAAGTATTCAGCTCTTGCAGGATTTAATACTGTAGATACTACAGGATATGCAGGATCTAAGTTTATTGATATTCCTCTTATGAGAGAGGATGCCCCAGTAGTTAAAGCTGGAGGGGCAAGTACTAAGCTCTCAGCTCAGAATACTCAAGGGCAAAAGACCTTTACTGTGGCAAGTGCGGCTGGAATCACTGCTGGTATGGAGCTTGTAATTGGATACGGAACTAATCTTGAATATGTAGTGCAGGTTGCTTCAATCTCTGGAACGACTGTGACTGCTGTAGATGCAATTCCTTATAAATTTGCAGGAACTGAAACGGTGCATGAATGTCTCACTGATGGAGCTGAAGTGATCATGACAGATCCAATGAACCTTATCTGGTGAGTAAGAAGAGAGTTTACTCTCGCGATGGAAAGAGATGAGGGACTTGAAGCTTCTATCTTCTATCTCTCACTCAGAGCAGACTTCCAGGTAGAGAATCCTGAAGCTCTTGGAGTGCTCAAGAATGTAAAATCACTCTAATTTGTAGGATAAAAAGCAAAGAAATCAGACCGAAGTCTGATTTTTTTGTTAAATGTCGTTGAGATTGACCACCTTCTTGGTCATAAAAATGGCATTTACTTAAAAAATAGAAAATGGAATTAAAACCCGTCAGAAAGATAGATAGCTTCAATGTAGTGCTTTTTATTGCTTTGGTGCCTGAAGAGACAGATCTGAATGGAGATAGCATCTCAGAAGCTGAAATCACAAAAACAGCCTACGAATTTATGCAAAACCTCCAGGAAAAGAAGGTTAACGTAAACCATAAAGACGGAACGGATATATCATGAGCGATCTTTGTTGAGAGTTATATTGTTCTCACCGACACTGAATATGAGGGGAGCGTTATTCCGAAAGGATCCTGGATTGTTGGTATCCAACTCGATGATGAGAACTATCAGAAGGTACTTGATGGAGACTTTATTTGAATTTCCATAGAATGACGGGGGAAGTATGAGTAGGGATTAGTATTTTTATTCTTATTATAGCGACAATGAAGAAACTTTATGATTTGGTCGTAAATAAGATTTCTCTTATTACGAGCGACAAGAAACCTGCCGTTGAAAAGGCAAATAGTAAATTTTTTTCAGTCACAAAGTTTAAGAGATGATGGACTGAGGAACAAATACAAAAACTTCAGGAGATAAAAAAGCAGTATCAAAAAAACTAAATGTCGTTGAGATTGACCACCTTTTTATATCTAATCAAAATAGATGATAAGTATTAACGAATTCATCTACAAAAAACTCTCAAACTCAACAGCAATAACTTCTAAAGCCAAGCAAATCACTCCAGCGGTGATCCAGAATATGGATGGGGTCCCAGCAATCACCTATAACAGAATCTGAGAACACCGTACGGGAATTGCAAGAATAGGGAATTATCAGATATCTATTCGAGCATCTAAACTTGAGCAAGCAGAGGAAATTGCGGATATTGTAGTAGATCTCTTTAGTGGGCTCAAGGAAGCTCCTATAAGAAGTTGTACTCTAACAGGAGTCAACCAGGGCTATTATAAAGAGGAGAGACTCCATGGTATCCATATTAGTTTGAGATTTAAGCTCGTAGATGAGCATTTTTAACCTTTATACTACAATTAAAAATGGCAAAACCAGAAGTAAGATTCGATGATCAGTCGGTCAGAATGGGGAGCGTAGACTTCTTCGTGGATTTTGGAGATGGGTATGTTAACCTTGGGGCATTGAACGACGCAAAGCTCAATGTATCCAAAAAAATCAGTAAGATGAAGTGGAGTAACAGGGAGAGAGCTCCAAGAACTAGGATTACTGAAGTAAAATTCAGTGCAAAAATCTTTCAAATTGACTTTGGTCTTTTGAGTAAAATCGATGGACTTGGAGAGGTTACTAAGGTTGCAGGTACTAAAAAAACAGCGACTGAAGTAATCGAAAATTTCGCTGCAGGCGAGATCTATTTATTGCCATTCAAGAATGCAGATGGGCAAAAGGTAACTATCAAAACCGTAACTTACGATAAAGATGGTGCGAATACTGCTTGGGCTGTTAATACAAACTATACACTTGTGTCAGCTAATGGACAAACAGGAATTATCTTTAAGACTGCAGTAGATAAAAAGACTGAAATCGTGTACGAATACACTCCATCAGCTGTAAAAAAGGTAGTGTATACCAACATTATGAAGTCTCAAAAACTCTCAAAGTTTAAGTTTGTGAACACTAATGAATATGGTAAAAATCTTACGATTGAATTCCCTAAGGGGTACCAGTCAGGAGAGTCAATGGAGCTTGCATTCTTGAATGATGATGAGACCGAAGAAGGAATCGGAGTAGAAATCGAAATTACTGCATTCCCTCTTAGAGACGGGCAAATCATTACTATCGAGGATGAACAGGATCCAGATTAGAAATAGGTCAAAAGTAAAGAAATCAGACTTCGGTCTGATTTTTTTATTAAAATGTCGTTGAGATTGACCACCCCCTTGGACATAAAAAGGGTATTTATTTTTTACACTAGGAAAAATGACACTAACAAGATTACAAAACACTACTGAAGTAATGTATAACGGATACAGACCAGGAGCTATTGCTATTGTAGAGAATCCAGAACCGCTTCTTCTTGCTGGCTTTACAATTATCGGGACAGAGGAGGAAAATCAAGAACTTGAGCTTATAAAGATGACTAAGGCTCAGCTCCTTACAAAAGCAGAAGAACTCTGAATTGAAGCAAATCCAAAAAATACAGTAGCTCAATTAATCGATCTCATCAAAGCGAAGCAAGCTGAAGGAGAAGTTCAGGATCCTGAAGGAGTAAATCTTGAAGAACTTTCAGATGAGGAACTCAAAAAATTCGCAGAGGAACAAGAGGTTGAGATTACTGAAGAAGACACGAGAGAGCAAATCATTGAGAAGCTCCTCGCTAAGCAGGAAGAATAATTTACTTTTATGTGCTGAAAGGTATGCAACTAGAAGAACTTAAAAGAAAGCTCTGAATTGAGGATAATAGCCAAGACGAGAAGCTTCAGGCTATGCTCGAAGATGGGGTAAGAATGCTCGAGAATCAGCTCGGCTACAAGATAACTCCTCACGAAAAAATAGAGTGGAGAAAAGTAGATAAAAGCCTGATTTTATTTCTTTCCTCTCCTATTCTCAGTATTACCTCAGCCGATGGACTTGAGATAAAAAGGCGAGAGAAAAATAGACTCTATCTTGCTAAAAAAACAAAAGGAGAGGTAAAAATTATTTATCAGGCCTGATTTGAGCAGATCCCTGAGGCTCTTGATACCGCACTCTTTGAGTGGGTAAAAGAAGCTTTAAGACTTGAGAAAGTCTGAGATGAACTTGAGATTAGCTCTAAACAGATTGATACCCTTAGGATTTCTTACTTCAATAGGACTGAAAGCGAGAAGGCGAGCATTGTCAAGCAGCTCAACAAGCGAGATCAACTCCTTAGACCTTATAAACTTTTATTTCTTGGGAAAATCTAAAATGTCGCTCCTCAATTCATTTAAGTGAGACTTCAATAGGCAAATCGAAATTTGGAAGCATGAAGTAAAAAAAAACAAACTCTGAGAAATAATCTCAGAGTTTTCCTCAGACATCAAAAAGTATCCGTGTCTCGTGATGCTCAATGATGTTAAGTATAATCAGATTATAGGATCTCCAGGAACAAGCCCAGGGAAGGTAGAATATCTCCTTGCTTCACATAAAATCAGGCTTGAGTTTGGGCCAACAATAAAAATCTGAGACAAGCTCAAAGATAATACTGGTCAGCGATATCGTGTAGAATACGTTTATATGACTCCAGGATTTGGTGGGGTAGACGATCATTTGCTTTTATATGTTGAGGCGATACATGAGTAAATTTGAACTTTCGCAAAGTTGAGTCAAAGAGCTTAGAGAAGTACTAAAATCAGCACTTTGATTGGCTGCAGAAGCTTTTGCCGATGATATTAGATCAATCACTCCCCGTGATCCGAAGAGACCTCCGAAAGATCCAAGCAAGCCTGTAACAGGAAACCTGCAAAGGTCTATTACTTACGAGGTTAATAATAATCTTGAAGCAACGATCTGAGTGGATATGAGCTATCAAGGAGAACCAACCAGGACGCCATTGATTGAATATGCAAGGTATCAGGAATTTGGAACTCCTACCATGAGACCTAGAAGCTATCTTCGCCTCTGAGTCGTTAGATTCGCAGAAAAAACGCTAAAAACTTTTGCTTTTTATCTTAAAAAATTCTTATCATAATGGCAGTAATCAACTTAGATGAGAACGAGAAAATTGATGAAATCATCGTTCAAGGAAGAACTTACTTCGTAGGTGATATTCCTCCAGCTATTCTCCTGAGGATTTATAATATTAGAACGAGCATGATGCCTCGCATTTTGGCTCGTTTTTTTGAAAAACATATTTTGAATCAACGAAAAGCAGTTATTCAAGACTATCTTGAGTTAAAAAACAAGGAAGTTGATCTGAAATACTGGAGCGAGAATCATATTCAGAGTTTTATTTCTTATATTGAAAAAAGGCTCCATGATGACTACGAGACAAATTCTGAAATTTAAGGCTTGGGGGCAAGAATTTTTAGTAGGAGAGCTCCTATGGGGAGATTTTTTGTTATTAACGGAAGATCCTGCTGAAGGCTACAAAAAGATTATTCAGGAGCTCAACAAGCAGCCTCCACGGCTTAATACAAGGCAAGTCAAAGGGCTTTTTCAGGCTTTGGTTGGAGGGTCAAAAATGGAGACAAAAGCGAATAAGAAGGTCGACCTCGAGCAACTCTTGATGATGGAAGCTTTGATTATGCATCATTTTTGAGCTCAACAAGCATCCATCAGGAATCGGACCATGAAGTATGTGACTTTCCTCGTGAGTACACTCCCTGTAGTTTTGGGGGAGAAAAGTTATGAAGACCGAAAATACTGAGATAAGCCTGACAAAAAGGCGATTAAAGACCTCAAAAAAAGTCTAAAAAGTTAAATGTCGTTGAGATTGACCACTTGTTTGAACATAAAAAAAATTGTTTTATCTGAAGATCAAAAAAATCTATGCAAAGACTATGAAACCTCAACTGAGAGAATATCACTTATGATCACGATATTAGTGGGCTCATCAGAGGGCTTACAGATTGAGGAGTTATTGAAGGAGGAACTGTTGTGGGAAATAAACTCCAGCCTGTGCAAGCTATTGTTCCACTAGTGAGATCTAATGGACAAAAAATTCTTGCTTTTTTTGAATCTGACGAAGTGATTGATCTCCCTACTGCTGGAGATTATAAGGTATATATCGAAGTAGATCAAGCCAAGATAGATTTCGGAGGGAATAACGCCGAAGACTGATCTGGAATCGCCGCTATCAAAACCTGACCGACGCTTCCTGGTCAGAATTTTCTTCTGATTGCTAGCGTGACCGCGGGTCAGGTAAAAGACGAAAGAAATCTGATCCCTAAGATTCAGTCCGTAGCCACCAGGACTACTACCCTAGAGCAAAAAGTCGAGAAATCAGAAAAAAAGATAGAGAAACTGGAAGAACATGGGGCAAGTTCTTGTTTGGAATATGTTTGAATTTTCGGGGATAAAGAAGCAAGAATACCAGCAGCCCCAAGTAGAAAAAAAGTCTGACTTTGTGTTAACGCAAAAAGAATAAGATTCACTACCCGGTATCTCCAAAGTGGATCAGACGAACACCTTAACGCAATGAAAATCTACGATGAAAATTGAACGCTGATTCCAACGAGTGAATATGTTTCTCCGCCTGCTTATATCAACTGAGGGGCTCAAGGACCGTGCAATGCTGGATCTATTCTAGAATTTAAACAAACAAAAAAAATTTCGGAAATTGAGATTACAACCTATGCAAGTTCTAGCTATTACATGAATGCAGATCCTGTAGTAGATATTGATGAAGGAGATGGTGTCTGGATCAACTGCCTTTGAATGCCTAAAAATTCATTTGGGGCAGCTCAGACAAAAAAATTCCCACTGAAATACCCTATCCTTAAAGAACCTGATCAGGCTTCTTTTGTGAGGCAAAAGCTTCCTCTTTATGAGGTTTGCGAGCTTGAACTTAATCTCGGGAAAGATGCAGCAGACAAAGAAATTCACATTCAAAGACTCTCGAGTGGAATCCCTAGCGATGAGATTTCTTTCAAGCTTAAGAAAGTTCAGCTCCCCATCACCAACATTGAAGTAGAAGTCCGTAAAGGAATTGTCGTTGATGTTGATGCTGAGAACTGCTACTGGTATGGAGGAGAACTCCTTGCATCTGGAACAATTATAAAAAACAAAATCCTTACAGGATTCTGAAAAATTAGTGTAAAACTTAATAAAAAAATCAGCCTCCCTAAAGGTGGACTCTACTCTATCGTTCTCAGGCAGGCTGGAGGTGTCGTAAATGCTGCGAACTATTACCAAATTGGGTGTGATATGACTCAGCGATCAACAGCATTTGGAGCTGTAAAGGTAAATGGAGGCACAAGAACACCAACCAAATGGATGCCATTCTGTGAAAGTGATGCTTTTTTAGAGGAGGCGATTGTGCATTATCGCACAAAAAACGATGAACCAATCCTTACCATTAACTCGGTAGGGAATCCCAATGACTGGGCAGGAGATCCTGTTGATTTTTTCTGTCCTATAGACAATCCTTATCTGAGTTTCGGGATTTCGGTTTGATATGCTTGAGGACTGAATGGTATCTCACTTATTCAAGATGGGAAAACCATTGTGGTTGATAAAAACAAATCATGACTAAGAGTTCCCTTAAAAAGAGGCCCAGCAAAAATCAAGGTAGATGGCTATAAGGCAACCATTGTTAATGTAAAGTTTTTGTTCGGTTCTAATACTGAAGAACTCAGGGTTGTTGCTAAGAACTGAGAGTATTATACCTTAGGTAAGAGTTATGGATTTGGATTAGCTGGATTCTTGAACAACAAACGAATAGGTCCACAAATCGACACCGCCAATCCCACCGCCTCAGCAACTACAGGGACGATCGCTCCTGGTAATTATGTTTCCTATCTGACCGTCATAGGTCCAGATGGAAAGAAATACAAAATCTGAGCGTATGCAGAATAATTTTATTCCTTATCTATTCATACTATGATAACAACCATATGAACCCGCCCTGACGGGAGTAAGTTCCGAGCAGATCCAAGAAGGATGCACACTTACCATAACTGCACTATGGAGACCAGAGAACCTACTGCAGAAGAGATTGAACAGCTCGGAATACCTACGACCATCGTCGCTATTGATATTCCTGTAGCTGCATTCCAGAAAGCACCAACACTCCTCGCAAAGTTAGATCTGTTGATAAAGTTCTATGATGGGATTGAGAGGTTCACGAATGGGAATACTACACACTTAAGGAATATCGACATCAAAGATGTAGAAAAATACGTCTCTGCTGAAGAATACCAGGAATGGAAAAATGCCTGAGTGATATTCCCCCCAGAAGTAGAAGCTTTATATGCTAGCAAAGGGAAGTAATGCTCAAACTCCTTAAAAGCCTAGTTCTCCTCGTGGTAGCGATAGCTTTGGGGAGCGTGCTATTACCGCTCGGGATGTTGTGGACGCTCGGGGAGATTACAGTCAGATTTCTTTTTCCTAATGGAAAGAGTGCGGGAGAAAAAGGGCTCTGATACCTCTCCTCTATTATTCGCTCTATAGCAGTAGGGATAGATCAGATAGGGAACTCAGTGTGCAGAGATCTGTTCAATCGCTGCTTAATCACTTCAGTTGGGTATAAGTTTGGTAAAGTGCAGGAGACTATCAGCTCAGTCTTGGGTAAAAATGGAAAAAGCTGAACGCTGACTCGGATTGGGAGGGCGATCGTAGTAGTGCTGGATCGGTTGGATCCAGGGCATTGCGAGAAAAGTATTCAACATTTTAATTCTTAATTATTATCTAAACATCATGACACTTGACGCACCTTCAATCATCGAAAAAGCCTGAAAGGCCATCGGAACGATTACCTCCAGCGAAAGGGGGACATTTATCTTGTTTATTCTGTTCTCTCTCGGAGCAGTGATCTTCAGTATCGTCTACTTCACCGATAACATCAATACAATCGTAAAAGACCACAATATAGCGGTGAAGGAACAGAGACAGGAATTTCTTCAAGCTTTGAAGGATCTTAAATAGTTTTTATTTTTTTCTTCTTATATCATGGAAAAATTACGACAAAGTAAACGCTTCAGGACAATGTGCTGGCAGGTATTCAATGCAGTTATCGCTTACGTCATCTCCCTCGTAGCAGGGCTCGAAGGAGAATGGCAGGTGGTAGCTGTAGGGGTTGGTGTTCCTGTGCTTAACATTATCACGAAGCGAATCAATGTGAACATCTTCGGAGATCTCGGAGTAGAGAAGAAGTAGTTTTTATTTCTTTATTTTAAAAAACCATGTGAAACTACGAAAACATCCTTGCTCTTATGCAAGAATACAGTGGGCAAGATTATAGGAGGGCAAAGCTAGAGGATCTCCAGTCTATGGATAGGACTCCTCAATTCGTCCAAGATGCAGATAACTGCTGGCTGTATAGTATGTTCAATAATGCTTACTTCAATTTGCGTTATAAGCTCTCCTCTGCTGAAGTAATGGAGATTAAGGAAGAGATGAGGAGCTATGGAATCAACATCGAGGACGGTGCAGGCTCTCCCCTCTCTGGAGCGTTTATTGCTCGCTATCTTTCCCAAAAAACAGGGAAGAAAATCAGAGCATTCAACATCGATATCCTCGCGGACAAGAACGACTTCGTCAGGATCGCTGCGAAGCTTGGGTATGTGTTCGAGATTGCGAGGGTAGCGAGTCCAGCTTTTTATGCTGATATTGATGATAACGGGGAAATCAATCAGATTCACCCTACCCGATCAGCTACAGGGCTCCACTCCACGAATGTGCGGTATGACAGATCCAGATGCCAGTTCAAGGAACTCGGAAGCTGGGGAAACAGCAGATACAACAGCTTCTACTACGAGCTGAAGCAGTTCGTGGAGAACATCAGAATCAGAGGGATTAGTCAGATTTTTACTTTTTTTGCTGAACTCGATGCATAGACCTTACGTAAACTTCAAGAACTCTCGGCTGGGGAAGAGAATCGACTATGACAGATCCTACGGATATCAATGCGTAGACTTAATCAAACTTTACTTGGAGTTCCTAGGCTTCGGGAAGATCGGGCCACTCGGGAACGCTAAGGAGGTCCCTAAAGCTTCGTTGTTTGCTAAGGGGTGGGAGAAGTTCGACGGGATGAAGGATCTGATGCAGGGCGACATCATCGTAAGGACGAGAGGCCCGTATGGACATATCGGGATCGTGGATCGTATCGTGAATGGGAAGGTCTACGTCCTCGAGCAGAACGGATCGGGGAAGGATTCAGGCTCTGGATTATGAGCTAATGCGATCAGGGTGCAGATCTATCCGAAGACCTGGTATGATGTGATCCTCAGATGTCCGAAGATCTTCGCAAATCTCGAAGTGGAAAGGGAATTTGTGAATGCTAAGATTGCTCAGCTGAAGGAAGAGTTCAGGATTACCAGTGATTACCTCGCTAGCACGAGGGCTATTGGATAAGGGCAGGATGTGATTACATACCGCACACGCTCCATGAGGGGCGTGTTTTTTATAGATTGTCATGAGAGAAAAAGAGATCGGAAAAATCTTTTTTTGAAATTTTTTTGTAGATTTTTGTTCCGCTAGAAGTGAAAAATACGAATCTTTTTATTCTTGATTGAAATCTAGGGAGTTCTTCACTCATGTTTTTCTTAAAATCTTCATATCCTATGAAGATAGCTTTTGATTCCTGTGGAAGCACTTTATATGGTGGATATTCGTTTTTAAAAAGAGGTTTCTCCTCTTTGTTAATTAGCGACCATAAAGGCATCAAAAAAGCGGAGGGAGCGGGCTCTATTCCAACTTTTCTTCGAATATCTGATGTTGTTATTCTTGTTCGTATTCTTGATAGATAATCTATTGGCTCTATTTCTATTGAGATAGTATCAATATATCCAACCACATTACTTGTATTTACAAACATAATGCGAAGATAACTCTCTCTCGTAGGATGAGCTTCCATCCTTGTGATAAATGCTTTTCAAAAAAAGAAGTTTAATTTTCATATTTCTCTTTCTAAAAAGAAACTTTTTGCTGCAAAAAATACAGTTAAAAACCCAGTAAGCAACGAACATCATATATCCCAAACATCATGATTTGATCTTAAATTCTCAATGAGTCCAGAAAAAATTTCCATTGCTACATATAAAAAAATAAATGCGTGTTTTATATCTTTTTATATGTTAACTTTCAACAAAAAAAACTCCCCAGGTGGGGAGTATTACTTCTTGGATTTTAATGCGTCCAAGATTTTTTTGCTATCCTTCAGCGAAAGATAGCGTTTTGTTTGTTTCTTTCATTTCCCAGGGTGGGAAATGTCGAAAACAATACAAATATACTTGCCTGTGGCTGCTCTCAGTCTTGCTGTTTGGTAGTGGATGTCTTCCAACTCTGCAAGCTCAGAGAGCTTGTATGCTTTATATTGCATATTTAAAGCAGATAAATATAAATAGAGTCGGAATGTAAAATAGTAGGGCGTTCATAGGTTTCATAGGTCGTTGCCAACTAGAGGCTCTCTATTACTTCCTGATGACGCCATTAGTATACATAAATAAAACAAAAAATCAAGAGAAAATATCACTTTTTTATATAAAAATGATATATTATATTCCAATAATATAGTCATAAAGCGAGATAATCCGCTTTTTTATTTTTTGTTTTATTCTCTGAAAAGTAGATTTATGATAGAAATTCTGATCCATAATCCTACTAATCTTGGCGAGTGCTTCCTTATCTGGATGGAGATAGGTCCAGGTCGTCTCGATATTACTATGCCCTGCCAGCTCGGCCACCTTATCGAGCTGCTTGGTTTCGTTCACCAGGTAAGTTAAGTAATAATGCCTTAGGAGATGTGGGGTTATTGCTTCATCTATCTGTGCGAGATCACAGATATACGTGCAGAGTCTCCTTACATTGTCGGTAGTAAGTGGACCTCTAAGCTTATGTCTGAAGGGATGGCCGTCAGGGTATTGCCTCAGCTTCAGGATCCTTAATCTCAATTCGGGAGAGATAAAAATAAATCTCTCTTTTCAGAATTTCCCTGTAATTTTGATGGCATATCTGCCATTCACAGGGTCTGCATCGAGGAACTGATCTCTGGTGATACTGCAGGCCTCACTCACTCTCATACCGGTAGTTAGGATGAGTTCGATGATCATCGCATTCCTTGCAGGATTGTCGGTATCCTTAATCGCAGCAAGGAATTTGTGCATATTCTCTGGCTTGATTCAGTCTTTCTTCTTTCTTCTTACTCTAACCCTCGGGAGAGCATGAACATCCATAATAGGAATCTTGAGGACGCTCGTAACGTAAGCGAGAAAGCTTCTATACGCTGTCAGGTAGCCAGCAATCGTAATAGGCCTACAGAATTTCTTCCTTTCCAACATGAGGGTCAGCATATCTTGTGCTGTAACCTCAGTCCGATTCTCTTCCTTACCCAATCGGCGGTGCAAGGCACGAACGGTTATCTTTCTGTCCTCCCTGGTGCTCGAGTAGAGATTCTTGACCTGCAGATAATCCATTCGGCCATCTATGGCCTCCTCGAGTGTAGGTAACACTCTGCAAGGTTTACGCATTCCGCGTGGGGCGTATCCAACTCTGACACTTTTTACTCGCATTCCTACGGTTGCGAGGGGCTGGCCGAGTTCCTTCGAGATGTCGCAGAGTCTCCGTCCTTTCCTTCTCAGAGATACTGCTTTGAGTCTTTTTTCCTTGTCTTCCATTGTAGATAGTTCTTAAAAAAATAAAAAATTTTGGAAAACGAAAAAAACTACAAAAAGAACGTTGATTTGTAGTTTTTATGAGGTTCGGGCTTCTTTGATCTTGCCCCGTTGAACTATCTACAATAGTAGAAATGACTACTTGTATTTTTTTGAGTCTCTTTTGCAAGGGATTTTTTTATTCCCAAGCAATTGTCATTTCTTCTATTTTATTACTTCAATCGTAATCTCTTACAAATCAAGCGATGAAGTTATTATTTGTTCAAAGCTTCATTTGTGATAACCGGTTGTAAGTATCGGATTTTTTATCATGGAATCTAATGTAGGGGATGTCATCTAGCTTATACAAGAGTTCGGTTTCTGAATTTATAAGACTCTTCTCTTTGTCCAAGTCTCCACTAACGGCATATCCGTTTTTATTAGAACCATATCGATAAATAAAAATTCAGGATGTGGTTGGGTTTTTTAGTCTAATATAAAGGTAGCCAGTATATACTTCTTCTGGCAAAAGGAATTGAAATGTATTATGGCTTAGATAGGCATTCATAAGCTGTGTATTTGTTGCATAATCTCCCCCAATTCTATTTTGTTTCGGTGGGAAAAAGCTTCTAAAGTTTCAGCTTTCTTTGTATTGTATGTATTTTTCTTCATCTGATTTTTCTATTGTTCAGGTAATAGATCATCAAGTAAGAGCCCCTCCAGTCAAAGTGATATTAACGTTTAATCATGAAGCAATAGTTCCTCAAGAAGTAGTTTCTCAGCTTATATATCAATTTCTTTTTCATGTTCACAATTCAGTATCTGTATTGGAGGGATTGACAGGATTATAATTTACTTTTATAAGATATACCG
>ERZ773014.17-NODE-17-length-117579-cov-4.315655_pt1 | contig 117579 bp, 108 predicted proteins | sample MGYA00580841_ERZ773014 | MGnify/ENA primary metagenome ERZ773014 (study PRJEB29015, sample SAMEA2737989) | human oral metagenome | biome: human oral; feature: human-associated habitat; material: dental | place: China | collected 2067 ... | reverse complement strand
CACCAGAAGAACCACCTGGTACGCATTCCAAATTCCAAGGATTAGCCGTTTTTGCTAATGCAGAGTTTTCTGTAGAGCCACCCATGGCAAATTCATCCATATTTGTCTGACCAATCATCAAGCAACCAGCCTTTTCTAGATTCTGCATACAGCTCGCTGAATAAGGAGCCGTATAGCCTTCAAGCATTTTAGAGCAACAAGCCGCCTGCTGCCCTTCAATAAGGATATTATCCTTAACCATAATCGGAAGCGAAGCTAATGCTCTAGTAGAAAATTCCTCAAAATGAGCATTTACATACTCATCATTAAAACGCACACAGGCATTAAATTCAGTATTAAGAGCTTTAGCTCTTTTTTGATAATCAAGGAGGACTTCTTTGGGGCTAAAATCCTTATTCTTCAATCCTTGAAGATAGGATGCGATCGTAAGTTGCATGTGAAGAAACGAAATAAAAGATAAATCATTCAACAGGAGACAACTGTAGGGATTTTGAAAGGTTTTTCAACAGCAAGAAAAAAAACTCTTCTTTTGCCTTGAATCCAAGCATCATTCAACAGAAAAAAATCTGATTTCCTACCTTCTTTCGCTCCTAAAAAGACTTTCCCTTACATAAAACAGCCCGTAGGGAATCTAGACATAATTGCTTGCAAGAGGCAAAAAAATTGACAAAAACAAAAAAACATTGTTTTTAATCTTAAAATAACTATAACAAAGCTAATTAATAAATTCATAAAAAAAATAAATAAAATGGCAAAAAGAAAAGAGGATCCCCCTCGTAACAAAAAGAACAAAGAAAAAGGGGAAACAAAAGGCGAGATTTCATCTTTTCCAAGCGAAACCGAGAGTGAGAAGGAAAAGAAAACCTACATTCTGGATACGAACGTCATCCTGAATGATCCGTATTGCCTGAAACATTTTGGGGAACACAATATCTGTATCCCTATAATGGTGCTCGAAGAGCTCGATAAATTCAAAAAAGGAAATGAACCCAACAATGTCAATACTAGAGAATTTCATAGAATATTCAACAGGTTTGGAGATGGGCTCTTTAACGGAGGGATTTCCTTGGGAGAAAATCGAGGGAAACTAACAGTTGCATTGGGGGTCGACTATCCTCCAGAGATGAAAAAATCATTCTCCACGGATACTCAAGACCATCGGATACTGGCAATTGCACTGGACAAAAAAAGGAAAGGAGAAAACGTCGTTTTGGTAACAAACGACATCAATCTCCAGATCAAAGCACGAGCATTAGGAGTGAAATCTGAATCTTATCGCCACGATAGCGTGAAAGATTTAGAAAGTATCCAAGCATCAGTGATCTCCTACCGCCCCAGAGGCGAAGGCTGGGAGGAGCTAACTAAAGATATGTGGAATACGAATGGATATCGCGTCCCCAAAAGTCTGAGCAAGTATCCAGAAAATTCTCTATTCAACATCCGATCAGGGAAAGGAGAAAAGGGGAAAGAATACTTGGTCAGGAAATGCGGGAAATACCTAATGCTAGTAGGATACTACAATGGAAAAGAATCCGTATCCGGCATCGAAGCTAAAAATAATGAACAGCGATTCTGCTTTGATGCTCTGCTTGATGATAACATCCCACTCGTGGCAATAACCGGCAACGCTGGAACAGGGAAAACCCTCATCAGTCTTGCAGCAGCACTTAAGCAAAAAGATCCATACGAGGAGATCCTAGTTGCTCGTCCCGCTATAGAGATGAGCAATAAGACACTAGGATACTTGCCAGGCAAGCTAGACGGGAAAATCGATCCCTACATGAAACCTATCTTCGATAACCTCGCAATAATAAAAGAGGCAAGCGAAAAGAAAAAGGGGAAGAAGGGAACGAGCCAGTCCGTAGAAGATTGGGCAAAGGAACAGAAGATCAGCACCCTCGTCTTAAACTTCGTCCGTGGCCGATCTCTAGCAAACCGTTTCATCATCATCGATGAAGCACAGAATCTGACGCCTCACGAGATTAAAACGATCATAACCCGAGCTGCAAAGGGGACAAAAATCGTGTTAGTTGGTGATATTAGTCAGGTAGACTCGCCATATCAAAACGAACGATCGAATGGGCTTTCCTATTTGATCGATCGATTCCGAGGGCAATCTGAATTTGCGCATATTCATCTCAATAATGGAGAGCGGAGCCCTCTCGCCGCCTTGGCGGGACAGCTCTTGTAACCACAATACATGTTTATAATCATTCAAACTCGCTTAGTGAGATTGCTAGGCGAGTTTTTCAAAAAGGAAAATCTGGTACTCAAAGAAAGGAATCGCCTCCTCTGCATCAAAGACGCTCACTCCCAAAATTCCCCCTTGATTTTTAGGTCCAAAACCTCATAACCAAGTCAGACTTTTTTATTTTTTCTTAATCTAATCATTATGAAAAAAAGAATGCTGATCCTCATCATAGGAAGCTTAGTATTAACAGGCTGTAATTCACGAAAAACCATTACCGACACCCCTGAATACCAAAAAACTCAGCAAATAGCCACCTCTGGAATGAACTATGTCTCAGAGAAAACTGCAGATTTCATCAAAGAAAACGAACAAGTTCAGGGAGCCATCACCGCCACCCAAGAGGGAGTAAAACAGCTTAAGGGTCAAGCAGAGGATTTAGCAAACCAGGCTAAAGATGAGCTGAATAAGCAATACAATCAGCTCAAAGAAGACGCAAAAACTTCTGTCAAGGATTCCGTAAACCAGAAAATAGACAAAGCTTTTGAAAAACTCTAAAAAAAATCTGAATCCCTCCCCCATTTTCCCCTCGAACAACAAGAAAATCGCTTAGTTTAGCCAAATCCCCCACGGGGAATTTGTGTTTACACGCCTGTTTGAGTGGATCCCCCACGGGGGATTCGTGTTTGCAGACCTGTTTGGGCAAATTTCCCACGGGGGATCGTCTCTTGCAAGCGTTTTGAATAAAAATCACACTTGCAATTATCTTTTAAAACATTATAAGTGTACTCGTATTCATTATAAAATATAAATAAATCAAAAAAAAGAAAGGGTAAAATTATGAAAACAAAAAGTTTCATGTTACTACTTATGATGGTAGTATCCGCAGGGATATTTACCTCGTGTGAACAGAATACCCCTAATGAGGACAATCGTTCTCTTGGGGAAGGCAATCTCGTTTCTACCCTGAGGAACGCAAGTTCCAGCTCTCTAGGGACGTTCGAGGTTTATCCGTATTCAGGTTATGTGTATGATACTGGGTTTACGTTTACATTTTATTCCTCGTTTCCGCATTTTGCAAATCCGAGGGTGAGAGTCTTTGTAAAATTCAACTCTCCTCTAGGTTTTACAGGGCATGAAGAGATGCATAAAATAGACGTATCCAGCTCTGGAGTAACATTCCAGTTTATGAAAGATCGCTTCCGAGAGGTTGGGACGTATCGCTGTGAGATTGTATTCTCAATTGATGGAGATGATCCTAAATATCCTTTGGGAATTGCTCAATCCATCTCGGTAAACTCTAATGCTGGGCCTGCTATTGACGACTATAATAGTAGCAATAACAGTGGATACTCCGATAGGTATTGCACAGCTTGGGTAGCGTGGAAGGTTAACCAAATGTGGGGAACATGGAACGCTTTCCCGAGTGGCTTGGGAGATGCTAAAAGCTGGAAAGATGCCTTAGATGGTGCTGGCTATGACATCGAACAAGGTCGTGCTATACCAGGAGATATTATCTGGTTCTCTCCAGGGACTCATGGAATAGAAGAACCCGGACACGTTGGTTTCGTTCATAGCGTTACAAACTCTACCATCTACTACACGGATTATAATGGAGGGAAACCTCAGAACAAAACCTTTGGTAATCGCAAGATTTCAACGAGTTCTGCCTCTGATGTCTTCTTTATCCATGTGCAAAAACAAAAGTAATATAACCCTTTAAAAAATTATCCCTCTTTCCTGTATCTAGGAAGGAGGGATTTTTCATAAATTGATTTCACAACGTTTTATCTTAAATTTCGTCAGTCAATACCCTTTTTCTTCTTGCACTAGAAGCTTAGGATCATTGACGATCTGATTGTCCATAAATCTACTTACGAAGAGAGTATCTCCAGAGATCGAACTTACTGCTCGCCTTCCCTCCTCATAAAGTCAAGTTTTTTCTAACCACTTAGATTCTCATATCCAATATAACTTATCATCAATATCAAGGACGGGATTTCAGGTATATCTATAATCAATTGTTCCTAGCACATAGTAATGTGATTTATTTTCTCCCCAAGGATTCTTTAGCAGAAGATCACAAAGCCTCGTGTCTTTGCATCAGAAAGAATAAGATTCAGCGATCGGAATAGGGAATGCTACCGCGAGTAGTGATTTTTGTCTGAGGTGATGTTTCTCCAGAAAGGCAATAAAATCCTGATAGGTTTTATCTGGCAAAAGATTTATATCTGTCAGATCGGACTTACAAAACCTGCGTTCATCAGATTCTGATCCTCGAGCATAGGTTATTGCATCCTTGAGGATACTGAGCTGGTCTTGTGTCCCGCCACGACCAGCATTATCATACACGCTATATCCTTCCTCGAAGCTACAGTTCTCCATAAAGTCTTCTAGGTTCCTAACTTTGGAGAAATTCTTCGTCATATCCAGATGTTGACAGGCAGGTAAGTCCTTAGCCTCTCTCTTAGGATATCAAGAAGGAAGGGGTTGTAGAGGTGGCTCTTTGTGAACATTAATCTGCTCATGACTCTGCTTCTCTGAAGCGTCTTTTTTGATATTTCCTTGATCATGCGGAATTGGCTGAGCCGTGGATTCGTATGTCTGGGGCTCTTTCCCTATTTGATCATCTGGAGTATGAGGATGAGAAAGCAAAATCTTCTGGGAGAAAGCGAGCTGCACCATGAGCAAAATAAGCATAAGTATCTTCATAGCTCTTACAAAACATATAAAAAACTAAAACAAATATAATAATACCTATTCTTTAGTCAAGATGAAGACATATATGTTGAGGATTCCTCCTCACAAGAGCAACTTTCATGCCTCCGCCCACTCAAATTCGCCTTTACACGCTTACAAAGAACGATTGTAGCCCTAGGAAATGAGAAAAGTATCAGTTTTTCACCATTTCCAACACAAAAAAACCAAAAAAACTCCTATTTAGGGTAAAAAAACTTTCGACAAATAGCTTCTACAAACATTGTAAGCAAAGAGTTTTCTAATGCAGAAGAATATCTTGCTAAATTTCCAAGCACACAAAAAAAAGAATCTCCTCTTCAGAGATCCTTCCTTCCAAACAACCATAAAATATTCAGAATTAAAGCTTTATCTTTCTAATTAATTTCTCCACAAACCCCTGCTCATAAGATTCCAAGAAAGGCACCACCTTTGCTAGCTCTGCAAAAAAAAGTTTTTGATGCTCAGGAGTATCGTTCAGTGTAAAGATTTCAACCGATTTGTCAAAGACGAACACGATATTTCTCAGTTTCCCAGTCTTTTTCTCCATCTCTACAACAAATCATTTAAGCACAGCAAAAGGGATCAACCTCTCTCCTGCAAAAACTCCTTCTGAACTAAGCGTAAGCTGAATCGTTGACCACGTTTTCGACTGAAAGAAAAGGTAGCCTCCGACAATCATCAGCATAATTACGCTTCCTACGATGTTCTGCACTCCTTGTCCTGTCTTGTAAAAAAGAGAAAGCCCAAGAATCGTCAAAATAACGCCAGCAAAACCGACATACCATCGCATTCCTCTTTCAAAAAGCTCTCCGTTATAGACTTTCAAAGTGGCCATCTACTAATACTCAAGAAAGATAAAATCATCTCTTAGTTAAGAGCCTTAATCGTAATATCAAAAATCAGATCCTTACCTGCCAATTCATGATTCATATCAAAAACAATTTCCTTATCGGTAATTTCAGCAATCGTCGCAGGATATTGTCCTCAAACAAGCACCTTCATTCCTACTTGAGCTCCTGAAGTATCTCCTGCCTGTTCCAAAGGCACACGAAAAATCAAGTTCTCATCTCTCTTTCCATATGCTTTCTCAGCAGGGATATGTACAGTTTTTGTCTCTCCAACCTTCATACCTACAACCGCCTCGTCAAATCCCTTGATCATTTGACCAGCTCCTACCGTAAAACTTAGTCCTTCATTATAATTTCTCTGAGGAGAATACGTTCCAGCAGCTTCAGCTACACTTTTTACGCTCGTATCAAAAACTTCCTTATCATTCAGCCTACCAATATAGTCCACCGTGATAGTAGCACCGCTTGCCACCACTTGATCAGATTTAATATCCTGATTTGCTTGTGTTAAATAGTCTTTAATCGCCGCTTCTGCATTCATGTTTAGAGGTTCATTAGAAGATAAATCTGAAGGTTGTTGTTCTTGTTGCCCAGTAATTGACGTCTCAGGAGTTGAACTCCTTCCCTCCTTCATATAATTGAGAGCAAATAGCACTCCTACCGAAACGATTCCTAGCCCACAGACCCCAATCACTACCTTAGCCCAAAGGGGAAAGGCTTTCTTTTCTGATTTCTTAGTCATACAATACGATATATAAATGTAAAAAAACAGCATCACTATATAGATACCAAGAAAAATAGCAATCCTTTCTTCTCCCAAAATGCCTCCTACAAAAAAATGTCAAGCGAAAAAGAGCAAAAGAAAAGCAGACTCTTGCGAAAAAAATCTCTTTCAATTATACTTACACTATCTTTTATCTCAGCAATAGTAACAAAATAAAAGTATGGATCAGTTTTTTCTCTCATTCGCAGTAATTCTCGGAATCGTCCTCCTCTCGCTAGGAGCAATGAAAATCCTTAAGCAACCAATGATTATCGGGTATATTCTCGCGGGGATCGTAATCTCTTTTCTTTTCCCTGGAGTTTTCGCAGAATCAGAAACCTTTACTCAGCTTTCGCAGGTAGGAATCACATTTCTGCTCTTCATCATCTGAACCGAGCTCAATCCCTCACTTATCCACAAAATTTGAGGGAAAACCGTTGCAGTCTGAGTATTGCAAGTGATCGGAAGTAGTATCTTAGGATTTGGGATCGGATTAGCTTTTAAGTTTGATATTATGACCTCCCTCTACATCGGAACAGCAACTGCGCTAAGTAGTACCATCGTAATCCTCAAACTCTTGGGAGATAAAGATGATATCGATACCACATACGGAAGACTTTCGATCTGAACCTCAGTTTCTCAGGACATTTCAGTCATGCTTTTCATGTCGATCGTTGCTGCATTTACAGCGATGGGCGACGGAGATAGCTTGCACGTTGCTGGAATACTAATTCTCAAGATCCTCGGAATCGGAATCTGACTTTTTATCTTTTCAAAATATCTCCTCCCTTATTTTACCAGAAAAATTGCCGAATCCCAAGAATTTCTCCTCCTTTTCTCAATAGGATGGTGCTTCATCACCTCAGCGATCTTCCAAACTTTAGGATTCGGAATGGAAATCTGAGCCTTGATGGGAGGAATCACGCTTTCCACTTCTCCCTACAGATTCGAAATCGCAAGCAGAATGAAGGTGCTCAAAGACTTTTTCATCGTCGTATATTTCGTGCTCTTGGGAAGTCAGATTTCCTTTGATGGCAACCTTAATCGACGATTCATCGGAGCAGGATTGGCTGCCGTCATCTTTTTCAAACCACGAATCACAATGTGGCTGATGAAACTCATGGGCCATGTTAAAAAAAACAACTTCCTAACAGGACTTACGCTCATCCCAATGAGTGAGTTTTCCTTTATCTTGATCTCAATGGGAATCTCTTCTGGCGTTATTAGGGATCAGAGTCTCCTCGTGATGATCACGATTATCGGAATTACAAGTATTCTGATCTCTGGATACGCCACCGCATACAATCATATCCTCTTCAAAAAACTCGGGAAACGGCAAAAATACATCCCAGGTTCAATCTACAGAAAATCAAAGGGAACTCTTGGAAGCCCAAATGATATCGTCCTCTTCGGATTCGGTAAACTCGGAAGCAGTCTTTATGAGCATTTTCAAAAAAAGAAGTATTCTTTTCTAATCATCGACGAGCATCCTGCTATTATCAACCACCTCAACACGCACGAAATCAATTGCCTCTATGGAGATGCCCTCGACTTAGAATTTTTGAATGATATTAATGTTTCAGGCACCAAAATGGTAATCTCAACGATCAGAAACGTGGACGCCAACTTTGCAATTTTAAGCTGCCTAAAAGAAAAAAAAGCTGATCTCATCGTCATTTGTATCGCAAATCACATTCACGAAGCGATCACCCTCTATGAAAAAGGTGCAGATTACGTGATTATGCCACACTATATCGGAGCTGATCATACTTCTATTATGCTGGAAGAATTTGGACTCGATCTAGAAAAATTCCTCAAAAATAAATCACTCCAAGTCGAGAACCTCAGAAAAAAAAGTAATGATCTTCTCCTCGAAGAGCTCATAAAAAAATAACAAAACCTTTCACAATAGGGAGATAATTATAAAACGAAAAATCATTTTATCTTCTACCAATCTTCACAATGAAAACATCCACAAAAACTCAACTCATCCAAGCCTGCTTCAACAAAACCGTCCTCAAGAGACGAACAAAACACTTGATCTGAGTCTCAGCATTCTCCAAGGGCTGAGCCACAGTCCTCTTTACCAAACGTAATCTCAGACAAGAATAACCAAATGCACACAAATAGGAGGTCACCTGATGACCTTCTTTTTGATTTTTGAGAGCAAATCCATAAGATGCACGTTGCTTTTATTAGAAAAAATACTGAATGAAATTCCACGTGATTACCTTGGGTTGCCAAATGAACTATTCCGACACCGCCAGAATCAAATCTGTTCTCAAAAATTGTGGTTTTGATCCTGTAGAAACGATCGCTGAGGCAGATATCGTTATTTTTGATACCTGCTCCGTCCGCCAAAAGTCAGAGGACAAAGTCACAGGTAAACTCAAGGAAATTCCGCTTACCAAAAAAGTGCGAATCACCGGCTGTATGATCCAGCATACCATGAGAAACCAGAAAGTCAGCACCGCTGACAAACTTCCAGACCAGCTCAAAACCTGAAATTTCTCTGGAGCGGTTCTCACCACCGAGCCTACAATCGTAGGGCTCACCTCCGAAGAGATCAATACCCTCAAAAAACCCGATACTGCAAGTATCGTAGGGATCAATCATGCTTTTAATCCCCTTTTTCATTCCCTCTCCCAAAAACGACCGAATATTGAACTCTTTTTCCGTATAGATGATACCGGTTTCCTCCCTCTTATGCTCCAAAAACTCGGCTACGACATCCATTATGATCAAGAATTGACTAATGAATACTCCACTATCATCCCAGCAAACATCAATTCGAGTATGAACGCCCACGACAAAACCGCCTACATCCCTATTTCGAGCGGCTGCAACCAGTTTTGTGCTTACTGTATTGTGCCATATGCGCGTGGACTAGAGAAATGGTTCCCGGTAGAGCAAATCATCCACGAAGCCAAAACCCACCTCACTCACGGCGTCAAAGAAATCTCACTCCTCGGACAAATCGTCAATAAACACCCAGATTTTTTGACTATTGTAAAAGAGCTTTTAAAACTAGAGGGCTTAGAATGGCTCAGATACACTTCCCCTTACCCGACCTACTATTCCGATGAGCTGCTCGCACTGCACCAAAACGAGCAAAAACTCTGCCCTCATATCCATATTCCATTCCAGTCAGGCTCTACTCCAGTGTTGAAAAAAATGTTCCGCGGCTATAACGCAGAGCAGTGCTATACTTTTATAGATAAAATTAGATCCCTAAGCAGACCGATCTCTATCACAACCGATATAATCCTCGGCTTTCCTTGAGAAACCGAACAAGATTTCCAAGAAACCTTAAAACTGACCGAATATGGACGCTTTGATATGATTTATATGGGAATCTACTCCAACCGCCCCGGCACCTTCGCCGATAGAAAATACCCCGATGATATCCCTTATTCCGTCAAACACGAGAGACGATCCCGCCTCAACAAGCTCCTTTACCAAATCTCCACCGAAAATAACCAGCAAGAAATAGGAAGAACCAGAACAATGATGGTAAACGAAATCGGTCCCAACGGCGACCTTTACGGCTATACCGATAATATGAAACAAATCACCATCAAAGCAAACGCAAAGACCAAAGGCATAAAAATCTGATCCCTCCTCCCAGTAAAAATCACCAACGGCGTAGTCTTCAAACTCGAAGGCACCCTCCAATAGCCCTTTCCTCTCAAGCTTTCTCCACCTTGCTAACCGATTTTCTACTCCACTGTCACCTTGTGAAGAAAATTCTCGATCCTTGCAGTAAAGAGTTCCTTCTCAGGACTCGGATAATACTCATAAGCCTTCTGATCATCAACCGCAGTGCTCCAAATCGGCATCCCCTTTTCCAGAGAAAGCGGAACATCCAGCACTCTCTGATTCCTAGACCCCCTAAACTTGATCGTGAGATCTACGAGCTGTTGCACAAACCTCCCCTCAATCAGCACATCCAGATGCGACAAAATCTGATACGTAAACGGTAAATTCGGAAACATCACCTCCGTGATAAATTCGTAAGTAAACCCTGAATAGCACCATATCGTTTTGTGCGGAAGCTGCTCTCTAACTTGCCTGACTAGATTCCAAACCTGCTCTTGATTCTCCGGCGCCAAAGGCTCTCCCCCGAGCAGCGACAATCCTGAGATGTAATCAGCACTCAACTCTTGGATAATCTCATCAATCGTTTCTTGTGTAAAGGGCTTCCCAAAAGCAAAATTCCACGCCTCAGGATTAAAACACCCCGGACAAGCATGATGACACCCAGACACAAAAAGAGAGACCCTAAGCCCCTCACCATTCGCAGTATCCATGGTTTTGATCGTTCCATAGTTCATGATTTTTCTTAACTCTTTAGAAAGAAATAAAAAAAGCCTTAAAAGTCTGATAAATTTCCAAGATTCAGCTTGCCTCCAACGCATCATCACAAACACTTCCTTGCCTTCCGTTTTGAAAACAAACTCTCTTCTGCACTGCTGATGGTCCAAAGCACATCAACATTTCACACTCACAAGCAAATCTCCCTTTTCCTCTCAAAAAATTCCCCTCTTCTCAAAAATCAGACGACTCGATTGTAGCGTTTTAGAGAACATTGTCAAAGCCTTTTACCCAACTTTTTGCAAGCCAATGATTTGCCTCATAGCCCCCAGTTTCAAGCAACCTTCCTCCAACCTTTCCCCTTTTTCAAGCGCTATCACTCTCACCTCCTTCTAAAAATTCCAGTAAACAAGAAGCCAACTCCAGTTCAAGCATTCCAAAAAAGCTTTCTTATCAAGAACAAACCGGTCCCACATCACAAAAAGCCTCAGGCTAAAAAGACGCCCTCTCTCCGTTTCAAAATCTTTTCCATCAATAAAAAAAATCTCTCCGCAGAGAGACTTTTCTTGGGAAAAGAAAGATTATTTATATTTCTCCTTGAGCTTTGCAATCTTATCTGCTTTCTCGGCAGCTCTTTTTGCTTCTCTTTCAGCTTTAAGTTCTTCCTTAGTCTTTTCTGGAGCTACTTCCACTGCCTCAACTTCTACCTTAGCTTCTTCCTGAACTCCACCTTCAGCCTCAATCGTCACAGAAATCTCTCTCTTAAGATCCTTGTAAATAAAAGGAACTACAAAAACTCCTACTTCATTGAGCTTTTTCTTGAGCTTAAGATAATGAGGTTCTACCTCCACTCCATAAGCCTCCTTGATTGCCTCAGTAATATCGGTTTCTCCTACCTTAGCATAGAGCGTTTTTCCTTTATTAGCCTTTCTCAAAAGCTTCACTCCTCCATTTTCTGTCATTTTAGTAAAGAGTTCTTCAAGCCCACTAGCTTTTTTCGCTCTTGCAGCTATAGCCGCCTGCATCTTTTGCTCATATTTATTCCTGTTTGCCTTGTCTGCAAGTACAGCAATCTGCTGTGGGAAAAGCACATTCCTAGCAAAGATAGGCTTCACTCCAATAATTTCATATTTTTCCCCGAGATGTTTGTTATCCTGAAGCAAAATAACCTCAATGTTTCTGTTTTTAGATGTTCTTCTTGGCATTATAAAAAGCTTCTTTAACGAAGTAAAATAAGATTCAGTGAAAGAATATACAGATTTCGGAATAAAATGCAATGAGATTTTAGAAAACTGACGTTCTGACACTCTCCCACTCCTCATTCATAGGGAATATTCGCTTTTTCAGTGTACTTTTCACTCAGAGCATCAGATTTTTCACAAAATTACTCACACTCACATACAAGCAAATAGATAAAAATAAAAAATCTGATCATTATTTTCAATATGAAGTGTCTATCTTTGCCTTCTTTATGCCATACTTAACAAAAAGTAATTAAAATAATAAGAACTAAAATCCTAGTTATGTATCTAGTTTAGCCAATTATAAAAACAACTAGACGCCTTTCCAATAAATTTTGAGTTGCTTTTTTCCTCAAAAAGCATACAACACCTCTATTCTTTTTTTATTTTTCCTCACAATCTTAATGAAAAAACTCTTGATCCTCGCCCTAATTGGAGCTTTTGCTTGGAATCTGAGCTTTGCCAATGAATCACTAACTGGCAAGAGACAGTCCATCATCTCTGGATTGATCACCCAACTAGATACGAACATCAAATGAAATCCGGAACTCGTTGATCACTATCTTTCTACCGTGCAAAACATCTACGGACAGCAAAAAAGCGACCTCCAAAAAGCCCTTGAGGACAATAATACCAAAGAAGTGGAAAGAATTACTCAAGATTGGGAACTTATCCGTCAAGTTGGAAACCATCTTTACAAGGTAAAAGGGACACAAAATCAGAAAGAAGTCTGATTTTCTGGAGCCATGTATCGCTTCAAATCACAAGTAATGATACCATGGTTAAGTATCAGTCGAGGAGACAAAGACTACTTTACCTTTCCGAGCAAAGACTCTTATGTTCAGCTCAATTGGAGCCAAAATATTAGTGGAGCAGTAAGGAATCTCATTGCTGCCGAATACGAAGGAAAGGAGTATCTACCAAAATACTATTATGCAGGAGGCTATAGCTTACAAGATCTTGCAGGTAGCACTTCAGGAACTAAAATCGGAAGCAATAACGGAGAAGACAGAGACAGCTATCTTTTCTTTGATCTTCCTATTCAGCAAGAACATCAGCTTAAAAATCTGAATTTCAAACTTTGAACAACTACTATCAAAGGAGATACCCTCTATATTCAACCAACCTTCTCTCCTATCTATGAAAAGAAAGCATCTACTCCAGGATTCAGCTTTTGTGAAGCTGTAGCAAAACGAAAAGGCGACCAATCTGCGACCAAAGAGTATTGAGAAGAAGAGTGTGAAAAAGCAGCCAATGCAGAAACAACCCCTGATATGCATCCTGACCTCTTAGAATACCTTGACTACCTTTCCACATCAAAAAAATCTGCCTAAACCAGGCAGATTTTATTTCCAAATTCTAATGAGAAAATGGAGAAGCATAGCTGTTAACAGTAGCACAAAGAGCAACATCACGGTAAACCAAGTGTGATTATGCTCATCATTTGATTTTTTTTGTCTTTTCATAGATCTAATTTTATTACAACACACTCATCTATATCAAAACTTCACAAAAAGTCAAGCCAATATTTTATTTTTCTCGTAGCTATGGAATTTTACGACTCACATACTCACCTCAATCATGAAGACCTTTTCCCAGACTGGAAAACATTACTCCAATCTTTCATCGAGAAGTGAGGGAAAGGACTAGTTAATGCCTGAGCAAACCAACATTACAATGAAAGGGGGCTCTTAATTGCCCAAGAAGCCAAAAAGCTTTTCCCAGATTGCCGAGTAAAATGTTGCCTTGGGTTTCATCCCTGTGATGTAGTGCCACTTACTGGAATTCTTGATGAAAAAATCAAAGAGCTCAAAAATCAGATTAAAAATCATCATGAAGAGGTAGTAGCGATTGGAGAATGCGGGATTGATCTTCATTATGATACTGAAGGGAAAACGCTTCCTCTCCAGCAAAAAGTCTTTGAAGCTCAGTGTGAACTCGCAAGAGAGCTAGCATTACCCATTGTAATCCACTCAAGAGATGCTTTTGAAGCAACGCTTAAAATCTTAAAAAATTATCAAAATCTGACAATATATTTCCATTGTCGAGGATACGGACCTGCGGAACTCAAAGAACTTCTAGAGCTTTTCCCTAACATTTACATTGGTATCTGTGGAAACGCAAGTTATCCTCGTGCAGAAACACTCAGAGAAAGCATCTTTTGCATTCCTAAAGATCGTCTCCTCATAGAAACCGACGCTCCTTACCTCGCTCCAAAAGAATTTCGCGGAAAATTAAACCTGCCTGAAAGGGTGATTCAGATTTGATCTTTTGTAGCATGATTAGTAGGACAAAAAGAAGATCTTTTCCGAGAGCAAATCAAGCAAAACTTTTTTAATGTATACTAAAAATAGTATTGACTTTTTGGAAAATAAATATATTATAAAGATACAAGACATAAAAAAATAATGAATATGAAAACAAAACGTAGACAAGCCCTCTACGAATGGATAGAGGGTCTACCCTTTGATGAGGGAGAGGAATTTCTTGTATTCTGTAGAAAATATTATGATCTTTATCCAGAATATACTGTCTATAGGACAAAGTTTGAACAGCTCTATCGAAAGTTTCTGCGTCAAAAAGGACAGAACTGACCTCTCCATCCTAGGCATTGAATCAATGAAAGAATCCGAACTACAAGATGAGTCCGGATTTTTCTCTTAGTGCAAAAACTTGCAAAATAGCCAAAAAATCATACACTTAATAATGATTTTACTCATAAACCTTACCCATGCAAAAAGCCACACTTGTCAGCAAAACATTCCTCAATGACCAAGTAATAGAACTCAAACTAAAAACAGAAAAACTTGCAACTCAGCCTGGACAACGGCTTTTCATCCATTATTTAGAGAGCGAAACACCGCTCAAGAGAGCTTACTCTATCGCAAATGAGGAACAGGAAGGCGATTTCAGTATTTTTACCTTTTTGATAAAACTTATTCCTTGAGGATTAGGTTCTGAGCGTTTAAGGTTAGCAAATGAACAGACAAAATTCTGACTTGAAGGTCCAAACGGTCATTTCCTCCTCAAAAATACCACAAATCCCAAAGTTTTCCTCTCAACAGGAAGCGGATTGGCACCTTGCTATCGCATAGCAAAAGAAGATAAAAGCTGATCCCAGAAACGATTTTTCTTTTCAGTTTCCTATGCAAAAGATCTTTTTTATCTAGAAGAAATCAAAAACCTCAACATTCCTGAAACACATATTAGTATTTCTAGAGAGGAGGTTGAGGGATTTGAATACGGAAGAATCAACATCGATCATATTGATTTCCCAGTAGAAACAGAGTTTTATATCTGCTGAGTACCACTTATGGTCAAGGAATTCCTCACAAACTTAAGAGCAAGAGGATATAAAAATATCTTTGTAGAAGCATATTAGTGCACAGCCTGATAGTTCTGCCATTTTGCAACTTTCCCATCAATCTGAAAATACTCATTTTGAAGCCACTGAGTCATAAATTGCTCATCTTGACTCAGTTTTTTAATTGCTTCATTTTCCTTAATAAAATCAACCAAAGACTGCTCAGATTTTACCTGATTTTCATCAAAAAGATCAATTCAAAAATCTGACTTGAGATGCTCATTCAAAAAATCTAATCTTTTGTGGCAAATATCAGTTTTTCTCTCACAATGCTTCTTGAGTTCTCAAATAGTTCCTACCTTTTTTTCAGGATTATTTGCATATGCAAGCCTCTTATAGCCAATCCAAATCAATGGATTATCAAACTTCATATCATCTCAAAGCTTGTCCAGAGCAATATCAAGCTGCTGAATCTCTTGAGCCAATTTAGAATCCTGATTTTTAGCATATTCAGTCTCTAAAGCTAGTTTTTCATTATACATATTCATATAGTCCTTATATTGATTCAAAAGAACAGAAACCGCTGCAGAAACCTCTATTGGAGAGTAAATTTTCTTTTCTGGCACATAAGAAAGTTTTTCAGAAGAAGTTGAACCCGAAGAAATCATAGCTATCAATTCTGGAGATAAAGAATGTTGAGTAATAACATTAAGATGAGGCTGAAGTGTCGTCATATTTCAGATTTCTAACTCACCTCCTCTCACATAATCAAATTCAAAAGCCTGAGATCAATATTTAATAACTCACTTTACACGAAGAGCATCTTCACCGAGCTGAACAATAAGGTCTTTCAACTGGTCTAATGAAGTCTCTTCAGACAAAGCAATACTCTTTGTGAAAAATTTTGAATGTTCATGATGATGGTGGCCATATTCATGATGATCATGCTCGTGTTCATGATGATGGTGGCCATGTTCATGATGATCATGCTCGTGTTCATGATGATCATGCTCGTGTTCATGATGATCATGCTCGTGTTCGTGGTGATCATGCTCGTGTTCGTGGTGATCATGCTCGTGTTCATGGTGATCATGCTCGTGTTCGTGGTGATCATGCTCGTGTTCGTGATCAGCATGACTATTGTGAGAATGATTTCTCATAAGATTTACAATAGCTCCATACGAACTATCATCTTTCATAAGATCCTCACTATTGGTTGTATAAGGCGCTTCAATAACCGGCTGATGAGGATATTTCTGAGATAACTGAGCTCTCAACTCTTGATTCTTTTCTTTATCAGCAGGAAGATGCGTAAGCGCAATAACATTCGCCAAAGAAAGCTGTGTAGAAGCAATCTGTTCTTCAGCTTTCGACATAGTTGGGAAAGACTGAGCATTCACCAAAGTAATCACTCTTCCCTGCATGCCTAACTCCTCAATAACTCTCTTGATAGCTTTTCCATCAGCGATTCCAGAAGGTTCAACCAGAATTTTTTCATTACTACCTTTCAAATCCTCCAAAGCACTTTTCAGTCAGCTTAAATCCTGACAACAAATACATCAATCCGTCAAAGCAACCGGAGAAAAATCCTTCAATCTCTCAGCATCAATATTGTATTTTCCAATATCATTTACGATAACTTTAAATTGCTCTCAGTGATTTGCCAAATATCCAGCCAAATCCTTGAGCAAAGTCGTTTTCCCAGCCCCAAGAAATCATAAAATCAAAAAAACTTCATTCCCTGTAGCCTCTGAATTTTCAGAAATTTTATTTACGATAGTGTTTTGTTTTTCTTGTTCATGCAAAGGTAAGTTCGCATTAAGTTTCATTTCTGACATGATAATTATACATGAGAATATAAAAGAACAGAATTTAAGATATGATTTTGTGGATGAACCAAAAGTTCTAGCTTCATATATTTTTCTAAAAGTTTTTCATTTACCTTTTTGTATAAAAGTTGCCTCATTCCTCTCGCCGTCCTTACCAGACAAGTTCTAAACTTCACGCAACGAGTCAGATGATCAACGAGTTTCTCAGCATCTCCAGAGGTAAAAAGCAAAGAAGCTAGAATCACAGCATCATACTCCGTCTCACTTCACCTATAATCAAGGAAATCTGACGCTACAACCGCTATTTTCTCCTGTAACCCAAGTGCTTCAATCAATCCACGAGAAAGCTCAACAGCTTCTTCATCTTTCTCTATCAAAACAGAGCGGACTCCCCACTTCTGAGCCAAAATAATCGCAGTCAAGGGCAACGCTCAGCTCCCTACAAACAAAACCTGCTGCAAAAACCCGATTTGACTAGCAAGCAAGGCATATTCCAGACCTGTTAAATCCTCATAGTTCTGATAATAGATGAAGCTCTTGAGCATCTTCTGCGGATCCTGAGCAAATTGAATCTTCTTTGACCAAAACTTCTCCATTTCCCCTTCGGCAACCGCACAGATCTCCTGTAACCCTTTCACTTCATCAGAAACAAAGATCGGATCGCAATCCAGCTCATAATCTGTTTCGTCCCTAGCAAACTGACATAGCTCTGAAAAAAACGCATTCACTTCCTCCGATGGTTCATAACTAGCCAATTTCTTCGCACGAAAACAAAAAGAAAAAACCTGATTTTCTTTCAATCTTTCCATAAAATACACGATATGAATAAGTTAAATATTATTTTTCCCCACAATCACAATGGGTTTGATGTTCTTTCTTCCATTTAACCAGCGTCCTCGTCGAGATTCCATACTTTTCAGTCACATCCTGTGCTGTATGCCTCTGGTGGCAGTAGGATTCAACGACTGACTCCTTAAACTCAGGAGAATAGGTCCCTCTGACTCCATCGACCGTAAAGCTCGAATGACATTGCTTGCAAAAAAACCTCTGCGTCGCATTCCTGCCAAAACCATGCTTTCTCGTCTCCGAACTCTTGCATTTCACACACTGAGTCATGGTAGAAAAAAGAAATAAATTCTGATATATTTTAGTTGTGTTGTTTTACATGTGTGGTTTTATACAGAAATGGGGGGGAAAAATCAAGACAATTTTTCAGACTTTGAAGCTTTGGTAAAATTTGCATTTCTCAGGCAGAAAGAATATACTTAACTACGTTTTATTTGAGGACAGAACGCATATGGTAGCAGAAATCATCCCAAGCCAAGAGGAAGGCATCGTCAGCTTTTTAGCCTTTTTCAATGAAATAGACAAACACTTTGATAAAGTCCTAAACGAGGAGGGCTTCTCCCCCTACAACGAAAAACTCAAAAAAATCGCCGACGGCAACTATACCATTTCTAGCTTTGTCAGGAAACATCTCTATCAGCTGAGAAATTTTGGTGAATTAAGAAACTTTATCACGCACGGAATCAAATCCAACGGCGAAACCTATGCCGTACCGACCTCCTCCGCTATCGAAAAAATCAAAACCTATGCTCAAAAGATCACCGAGCCAGCAAAAGTCCTCGAGTTCTTCCAAAAACCCGTCTTTACAGCCAAAAAATCTGATCTCCTGAGTGAGATCATTCCACTGATGAAAGGGAAAAACTATACCAATATCCCGATCTACGACGATCAAGGAAATTTCGCGGGCATCCTCAGCGAATCCAGACTCTTATACCGAATCGCAGACCTCCTTATGAGTGATGATTACCTCAATCTCAAACTCATGAAAGTCGACCACATCCAGCTCAACCGTGGACGAAAAGATTACCTCTTCATCTCCAGCAACACCACAATTTTTGAGGTAAACGATCTCTTTACCCAGAGCAAAAGAAACGGCGAAAAGCTTGGCGTGCTCTTCATCACCGAAAACGGCGATCCAAACGAGGAGCTCCTCGGGATGATCTCCGCAGGCGACGCGAATCTCATTGATGAATACATTATTATGTAGTCCTGCCAGATTTTTCCAACCTTCACAGCTCTCCCATCTCTAAATTCCTTTTTTTGTAGTAAGAAAAAAGAAAGAAATCTGATTCCCTTCTTTTTTTAGACTTAAATTTTTTCAGGATACTATGATATTTGATATTTTTTGGAGAAAGTATTCCCCTCGTTCTCAAAACGCACTAAACCCTCATCTCCTTTCCCCCTTTTCCCTCGAGAACCGTTGGTTTTTGAGAAGAAATGAACTTTTTTGTGCCAGAACCGTCGGTTTTTGAGAGGAAATGAACTTTTTTATCCAAGAACCGTCGGTTTTTGAGAGGAAATGAACTTTTTTATCCAAGAACCGTTGGTTTTTGAGAGGAAATGGACTTTTTTATCCAAGAATCATCGGTTTTTGAGAGAAAATGAACTTTTTTGCCCCAGAACCGTTGGTTTTTGAGAGGAAATGACCATTTACTCTAAAAAACACCCTGGAGCTGGAGACAAAAAGCGTTTTTACTCCAAAAAATCCTCTAATAAAGAAAATGAAAATCCTCAACTTCCAAAAAATTTTGAATCCTCAAAAGAAAAATTCCTCAGACCCAAAAAAATCAATAGCCTTTGAAAAGCTAAGCAACCGCACCCTTCAATATCAGCATTTTTTCTCTCTTGCTACGATCTCCACTCCCCCACTTCAAAAAATCCTTGAAAAGCAAAAAGCCCAGCCTGACCAAAAACTCAAATCATGTTACTCATCACCGAAGAGTTCCTCAAAATTTGGAAGCGTTGCAGACTGATCAGGCTCTTCTTCAAGAAAAGTAGAAAGTTGCGGTTTCTTTTGGAGCAATTTTGGGAGCGAATCCAGCAAAAGTTGATAGTCGCCAGACTTAGGATACACAAAAGTAATCGGATCCAGCAAACCCGTCGGTCTAATAATCTGTTCCACGACCTGTTCGGAAAGCTCCAGCTCATATTCAGCAGGCGTCGCAGAAAGGAAGATAGATTTGGCATCCTTTTTTACCTTCTGCGCCAAAACAGCGTGCTGATTGGATTTTCTAGCCTCACGATTCAAAAGACTGGAATCTGATTTTTGCTCTTTTTCGGTCTGGGTTGCAAGGACTTGTTGATGAGCACTAGAAACGAGTTCCAAATCAGCCGCAGCCTCATCTAAAGCGACTTGATCCAAGGGTTTCCAACCGAGGACAGCTTCTAATTCCTCAAATCTTAACGGTCTATGGTCAATTGCAGAGGGTAAACGGAACCCATAACGAATCAAATTATTTTTTCTTGCTCTATCTCCTTGTGCCATTGCCCTGAGCTGAGGAATCGTCATATGCGATTCATCAATAATCATCAAAAAATCCTCAGGAAAATAATCAAAGATCGTATTCGGTGGTTGCCCAGGCAATCTCTGATCAAAGTAGAGAGAATAATTCTCGATCCCATTCACAAATCAGGTTTCTCTAATCATTCTAATATCGTATTCCACTTTCTTTTTGACTCTTTCTGCCTCAATACTCATCCCCATTTTCTCAAATTCTTTGATACGGAGTTCTTTCTCAGCATCCATCTGCTGGAGAATCGTTTCAAGGTCTGAAACATCTTGGAGGTATTGCGTCGCAGGTCGGATCATCGCTTTCTGCACGGGAGCTTTGAGTTCGTAGGACTGGGCGTCTCTCATCTCGATCCTTTCCAAAAATTCCTCATCAAAAAAGCAGCGATACAGGCATCTTTCTGTAGAAGAGAAAATCTCCAAAATATCTCCCCTCATCTCAAACATTCCTTTCTCTATTTTCCCGTGAATCGGTTTATATTGCATATGAAGGAGCTGTCTTTTCAGCTCATTGAAGTCATATTTCTTGCCGACATAGAGCTGAAGACAATTCTCCTCAAAAAATCTGCTTTGTCCGAGCCCGTAAAGCGAAGAAGCCGAAGCCACGACAATTACATCTTTTCTACTCAAAAGTGAAGCCATCGTTGCGAGCCTATACATCTCGATTTCGTCGTTGATCGTTGCCTCTTTTTCAATATAGGTTCCAGAACTTGGCAAATAACTCTCCGGCTGATAGTAATCAAAATAAGACACGAAATAATGCACCGCATTATCAGGAAAGAATGCCTTAAATTCTGTTGCAAGTTGGGCAGCAAGGGTTTTATTGTGAGAAATCACCAAAGTGGGTTGCTGGACCTTCTGAATAATATTAGCCATCGTAAAAGTCTTTCCAGTTCCTGTTGCACCAAGCAAGGTTATTTTCTTTTTCCCTTGATCAAAAGCCTCAGAAATCTGAGCGATTGCTTTGGGTTGGTCACCGGCAGGCTGATAAGCAGATTTGAGTTGAAACATCACCAAAAAACACAAAAAATAGAAACAAATAAGGCACCAAAAAACAAGATTTCACAAGAAACTATAGAGATTTCTCTTGGGATTGCAAGGAAGGAAAAAGAAAAGAAAGCTGACTGCATTCTCTATGGGGACTCCTTCCTAGGAGAAGAACTTTCTTCCTCCTTTTTCAAAAAGCAAACCCCACTGGGAGAGTCTGCCTTGACGAAATCCTTTGAAAAACTTAATTATTCAATCTCATTATATCTTGGAAAGAAAAGATAGATGATGTTGTAAAAAGAATCTACCACTTTATCAAGCCCCTTTTCCTGTTTGAGCATTTTCTCAGTAAGGATTCACTCAAGTTTAAACATTTCCATCTCGACTTCCTTACCTAAGCTTTGAAATGCCTTGCCCTGATAACTCGGATCATTTGCCTCACGAAACTTCCAAAAAAGTTCAGACTGCGATTCCACAAACCTCGCAAAAAGCTGCCCACCTTTAGTTTTTTGAATACTTTCCACCTTTCCTAAAATATAGCTCCTAATAACCTCCTCCACTTCTTGCTTCTCTCCAGCAGTCAGCTGAGAAAAAATCGGTCAAAAAACCGGATGCTGTTCAAGATCCGAAAGATAAGGGATTTTTTTCTGACTAGCTTCAATATTCGCAAGGATATTTTTGATTTGTTCAATTTCCTGAGCCTGCATCAGCACCGTATGAATTTAAAAAAGCTCTCACAATACGGAGAGGGCTACTTCCAGTGAGAAGTATGAGGATTCTTCAAAAAAAATCAAGCCTAAATCACCTCTCCCGTTCATAAACCGCAATACAAGCCCAAAATCAGAATAAAAATAAAGGGAAAGTTTCAGATTTTGAAAAACTTTTTTAGCAGGAATACATTGCTTACTTCTCTTCGAAAAAGGATCTGCCTCAAAGCTTCTTGAACTTGTAAATCTAGAGAAATTAGCTATGCTTGCTTCTCGAAAGCTTTTTATCTTGAAGAGGAAAGATGCTTGACCTCATCGCAATTACCTATGAGAATATTTGACCTTTTAAAGACCAGAAATTGAGCCTCTTTTTTAAGGAGGGAAACTTTTTAGTCAAGGCTCCTATTGGAACAGGAAAGAGTTTTTTGTTTTTTGATGGTCCAAGTTTTGCTCTCTACAAATCTTCCTGAAGAAATATTCTCAATATCCAGTCAAAAACAGGAACCGTAAAACTCCTTTTTAAGACAGAAGGACAAGTGTATCTCATTATCAGACGTCTCAAGCAAGGGAAATCAAAAGATTCGACCAGTTCGCAACTTTTTTCTTGCGAATGTACAGAAATACAGCTTCTAGAAATGCTCCAAACCAGAGCACTTATCCAAAAAAACCTTGATATTGAAGACGAACTTAGAGCGCATCACATTATTCCCGAGGAGATCGTCTTTAAAAATGAAACCGATTTACAGCAGCAGCTCACGAGTTTACTTCCACCCCAAGAGGTCTTTGAAAGCACAATTTTTCTCCTCCAAGATGCAGAAAATATCTTTGAAATGCAGCCGAGTCAGAGATTGGAGGTGCTAAAACACGTATTTTGACTCCTCGGAATCGATGAATCCAAAGAAATCGTCAGAGAAAGAAGAACTGCAGTAAAATATCAGATAAGATCCTATCAAGAAAGCACACCATATGAGCAAAAATTCCTCTCACTATTGCAGGGAATGCTACAACACTACAAAACATTGCAAACCCTACCGACCGCACAACCTTTTTTGGAAGAGGAAAGGAAAATTTTTGAGGAACTTGAGATGATGGGCGAGAAACTCAGCATTCAGAACTTTTCTCTCGATTCCCAGTTAAAAAATTTCGTTCCCCGTCTTCAGAAAGCAGTCACTGAAAAGCAAGCTGAGTTATCTCAAAAGCAAGCAATATTTTCCGTGCGTTCAGAGCAAGAAAATAAGCTAAAAAAACAGATTCTCACCCATCAGGCAACCATTACCCAGAATAACGATCAGATTTCAAAGTTAGACAAGCTCCTTTCTGAGATTAAGATAGAAGAAATCACCAGCTACAAACAGCAAAGAGAAAACATCCTCCTCCAGCAACAAAAGCAGGAAGCGATCCCTGAGTTGAGCTTGATTTCCTCCTTTTACAACGAACAAAAAGCATATCTGGGTCTCCAGCCAAGAAGCGATTTCTCCCTTTGATGATCAAGAAACTTTATCCAAGAGCTTTTTCAATTGGGAATACATTTCAAACAGGAACATGAACTCCTGCTCCAAAAAAAAGAAGCAGAAATACAAAATCAGCAAAGAGTCCGTTCACAGCTCCAAGAACAGCTAAAAGTTTTGACGGAACAGGAGCTTTTTTACCAAGGACAAGTAAAATCCCTTGCTGAGAGATTGGAACAGTTTGATCTACAAACAAATCAAGATGCCAAATTTGATTGCTGAGAGATCGGAAAACCTTGTCCCTTCGTTCGCTTGATCAATCAACAACATTTTCAGCAAAGAGAAAAAGAAAAAAACCAGATTATTCAGGAGCAGGAAACCTTATCTCAGAAAATTGCCATGCTAAACCTAAGCAAAAAGAAGCAAGAACTTGAGCAAGCCATCAAAGCATCTGAGAATACAACTGCCTCTCAAGAAATCCAAAAAAACCTGACCGACCAGATGGAAGTAAATCAAAACAAAAGGGAACTATTGAGAAAGTTTTTGCAAAGTTTCGACTACAAAGCATTTGAAACTACCGTAGGACAGCGAGAAACCCTCAATACTTCACTCAAAGAAATTGAAAAAAAGCTCCAAGAAAAAGAAAACTCCCTTGCACATAGAGATCAGTATCAACAGGAAAAAATCTGACTCTTAACAGTAAATGAACAGCTCATACTCCAGATCTCCTCAATTGAAAAAGAAATTGTCGCGCTCTCTGGAGAGCTACAAACCTTAAAAAATGCACTACAAGAAGCTCCCCAATCCGAATGGCTTGAGATTCTACAGGTACTTGAAAATTACCAATCAAAATATCAACAGCTCGAAGTTTTACTCTGAGAACGAAATGATTTACAAGTAAAAATCAAAACTCTAGAACAAGAAGAAAAACTTTTATGAGTACTGTATACGGTATTAAATAGAGATTTATTACTTTTTGTCTTGAGCGAATATCTTCCTATTTTGAGTGAAATCATCAATTCTTATCTCAGCACAGTAGTCTCCTATATCCTCAATATCCGCTTAAAAGAGGAAAGCGAAAAACTCGAACTAGAAACCAAAATCCTTGACGAAAAAGGAGAAAGAGAGGTAAAAAGTCTGAGTGGAGGACAAAGAACGATTTTGAAACTGGTTCGGATGCTCGCAATCTCCTCTTATCTCAAAACTGAAATGCTCTTTCTCGATGAAACGGTCAATAATCTTGATGTAGAAACCGTCGGAAAAGTTGCTCAGCTTTTAGATGGATTTGTTAAACAAAGACAAATGAAATTTTATGTCATTACGCACAATACAGAGATTCAATGAATGAGCATTTGGAACCAGATCATTGAACTTGATAAAATAATGGCACCAGCTTTAGCTCCTTCAGACCACTAATGATACTTTGAATAGATCCTTGAATAAGAAAACTCTGATACGCATTGATTACTGATGATTTAAAAATCATTGATTCCGGGATCCTACTCCAAAAACAAGTCGCTCCTCAGAGAGAAGACCAATTTGAAAGGATGATTCAGATTGCTAATTTTTTTGAAGAGCTTTTTGAAAAATTTCAAATTCAGACTGTCGCAATGGAAAAGCTTTTCTTCACGAAATTTAATCAAAATAACGCAGAATTTGTGTATGGAATTAGAGCAATTCTCATCACTATGGCAATGAAAAAGGGCTGCCATATAAAAGAATTCACTCCTATTGAACTAAAAAAATACATTACTGGCAACGGAAAAGCAGAAAAACTTCTCGTCCAGAAAATGACCATGAAGCTCTATAAACTCCAAGACCTTCCCGAATACAATGATGCAGCAGATGCTCTAGGACTCGCCTATCTTGCTATGAGAGTAAAATAATTGCGAAAACTTGCTTTTTTTGAGAGGTCCAGATATACTTAGTAGAGAATTTTATTTGTGATCAGCCGATGAAAGCAGTATTCCCCAAAAATATTCAAAAAGGGCTCCTTTCTGGGCTTAATATTTCGATTGGTCCATTGAGCATTTCAATAATTCAGCTCTTTATACTAGCGATAGGTATTGCAATTGCGCTCGTCGTTTTTTCCAAAGTATCTTGATCTTCAAAGGTTATCGCAACGTTCTTTGCAATTCTGATTTTTCTCTTTTTTGTGCTTATCGCATTTTTCAAGGTTTCTGAGCTGAATATCGTAGCATTTTTAGCAAAGTTCATCCAGAATCATTTTTTTGATACGACAGAGAAATACCAGACAAACTTTGCGAAGACCAGCCAAACTGATATTGCTATAGAAAAATTTAAAATTCAGAATACTAAACAAAAAATCGACTACAAAACAAAGTTGGAACTCAACAATTTTGATAAGATCGATACCTCAGGACTTTTATGAAAATAAAAAAAATGCTGAGGAAGGGACTCGAACCCTCAAGCCAAAGGCATACGCACCTCAAGCGTACATGTATACCAATTCCATCACCTCAGCATCTCTAATGTTACGGACAAGATCATACGGATCTTCTCTCCTTTTTCAAGTTAAGTCTTTATTTTTAGACAGTAAATGTTTTGTGATCCAAGCTTTAGAAACTTTTTATCACCAGGGAGTGAGGGGATCGAACCCCCGACAGCGGTTCCGAAGACCGATGTGTTACCACTACACCAACCCCCCATTACTTCAGGGCCGGCAGGAATTGAACCCGCGGCGCGGAGCTTTGGAGACTCCCGCTCTACCACTGAGCTACGGCCCTTTGAAAGTGTTGATCCAATAAGCCCGGTTCTGTATGATTAGGGACATTTATCTAATATCGCTTATAGCGATCTTTGCACTACCATGACGAACATGATAAGCTTGCACACGTTGCGGTTTGCCCCTCATCAGATCACCAATCTGATTGAGTAAAGGTATGATGTTATAAATCAACCCTTATGTTTCACCTTTCTCCCAATACTACTGGGATAGTTTTATCTCTGTGGCACTTTCGTTTGCTCAAGAGAGATCCAGCCTCTGTTGGAGGACAACGTTTTTTGAGTGCCGGGACTTTCCTCACCTATCACTAGGCGTATCCCCTAGATCAACGAGTAATATATAAGAAAATGTTTTTCTAATGCAACTGAAAGTAAGAAGAAAAATAAAAAGAGCTTGATTTTCATAGTTAAAACTGTAGTCTGTTGATGTTTTATCTTGTATTACCCTTTTTTGTATGAAAAAAAATCCTGTTATGAAATGGGTTACGATTATTATCCTTATAATTGCCGCCGTTTCGCTTATTTTTGGTAGTTTTATTATGCTTTTGGGAAATTGAAGCGCAGGAGCTCAATAATCTTCTCACTTCGGTAAATCAGAGGAATAACATTATTTATTTTTCCAAAGACCATGCTTCTAAAGATAAAAAAAATCTGGTTTTCATTCTTTTGTTTGGCTCCCTTACTCATAGGAATAGCTAACGCATCTGAAAATTTTTGAATAGACCTCAATACTGAATGTATGCTAGATGGAACCTGTAAATTCAAAGCTTACGAAGCTACAGACATTAGAAAAGGGAACAGAGACACCTCTGCAATGGGCTTTCTCCAAGATGCAGTATTGGCTCCCGTCATTTTTATCGGGACACTAGTGACGGTCGCTCTAATTGTCTCAGGTCTTCTCTACGTTTTCTCCGGAGCAGAAAGCTCACTCAAAAGCAAAGCAAAAAACGGAATTACCTATTCTATAGTCGGGCTTGTGGTAGTAATGCTATCCTTGATTATTATCAGATTTGTGCAATTTTTGGCGAGATGAGGAAGTTAAGAACAAAAGAAAATATCCTTTCCTCAACTTAGATTATCACTTAATTACAAAAATAGACTTGAATTTTCCAAGGAGAATGCTATATATGGTGTTGTCTCCTCTAACAGAGTATGACTTGATGATCTATTCTGGAGACAGCGTATGGGAGTGTAGCTTAGTCGGTAGAGCAGATCCCTCTTAAGGATAAGGTCGTGGGTTCGAATCCCACCCCTCCCAGAGTTCTTTGTAATGCCTACTTATAGGTATTAAGACGCTGAATGCAACAATAACTTTGAGAATATAGATAGCCGTATAGGAGAAATCCTATGCGGCTTTTTTATTGTGCAACTCGTAATAGCCTAAGCCGTGGAACCTGACTGATATAACAAACAGACTCTACACAACACTATCTGAATTATATCATGGTGTTGTGCGAGGGAAGTAGAGCCTCCTCAAACAATGCTGCCATATAATTCAGATTTCTTTAAAATAAAAAAAGACGATCTGTTTTTTAGATCGTCTTTAATGTTGTGATGAATTTTTAATCTTCCTCTTGTTTCTTTTCTATTTTTTTAGTGTCAGCACGTGCTGTTGAATACCACCAAGCTCCAATAGAAGTAATCATTGTCCCCACCAAAATTAAAAATCATTGTATATTTCTTCACAAGAACAGTAGCACAAATGCTCAAATCAATATTACAAGAAGCAAAAATCAGGAAATATACTGTATTCTTTTATCCCTTTTATACATTTCTCTGATTCCAAAATCTTCCATTCCAAATCTATGACCTTGCTGATTTTCTGCCATTTTAACAATGCGGTCAGCCAATCACGGCTCTATCATATTATATTGGTTAAGCATTTCTGGGGGAGGAAGTATTCCGCTGTAAGAATAACTACGAATTTCTCCTCTATGAACAATTGCCTTTCCCTCTTGAGGCATGACTGATCTTTTATTCTTTCCCTCTTGAGGCATGACTGATCTTTTATTCTTTCCCATTACTTTTGATTTTCTGAGTTAAACGTATCCATGGCTTTTCTCAAATCTTGTCCTACCATTCAAAAATCACACTTCAACGCTTTTGCGTCTGCTTCTTCACTAGAATTTGAGTAGTTAATTTTTACTCCACTTTTGAATGGAGTAAAAATACTAGTTACACTATCAAGAAAAGTTATTTGTCAAAAAAGAAAATCTGTACGATATTCTGTATTTAAGTTACAAGTAGCATATGAATTCATCATTTAATATTTAGACGAAGTAAAACATTTCATCTAATTTTATTCTTTTTTCAGAAAATAGCAAATTTTGTATGTGTGGTGTGTACTTATACTAAAATCTGAAGCAAAATCAAGGAAGATTTTCATTAAAATTAAACAAAAAAGAGTCATCAAAACTCTTCCTCTATTTCCTTTCAGATTTGAGCTTTTCTATCTCATCCAACAGCCATAATACACTTTTTCTGATCCCATAAATGAAATACCCACCAATTACAAATACAACTACTATAGGTCACTCAATCTTACTATACCAACATGCAACACTTATACTGATCGAGATAATAATAACCCAGACAATATCCCAAAACGTCATTACTTCAACAAATAACTCAAATAAACTCACACACTTCTTGTGTAGTCGTCCTTGCTAGCTTTAAAACCCTCCAAAATCAGACTTATTTTCTGCTGGGTTTCAGAGTCTTTAGACTTGATGATAGGCACAAGACTCTCAATGGCTTTTGATTTTCCTCAAAGACCAATCTTTGAAATTTCTATTTCACGAGGAAGATTTTCCTTCTCTGCTTTAACTAAATTAGATAGAATTTGACTTTCTAGTTGTTTTTCTACTTGTTTTTTTGCTAAATCCAGATTAAGCTTCCCATTCTGGTAATTGACATCAGAAGAAACACCATCCATATTGAGATAGTATTCATATAGTCTTACTGCATCACTATAGTTTCACAACTCATAAGCATTATATGCCTTCTTAAAAACTCCTGCGTATTCGCTAGAATTATATGTCTTTCTAAAATCATCTATACTATTATTGCTTACTGATTGGATTCTTTCCTCTATTCTTGCTTGATTTCTCGCATCTTCTGCCTTCAGTTTATACATATTCAAGCTTTGTAATTTACTTTCATAAAGTCTTAACGTAGCTTGTTGTCTTTGCCAAACTAGAGTGTCGAGCTGTGCCCTTAGGATTCAAGGATATTGGTTCATAATGTCTTCTCTAACAGAGCCCCAAGATTCTCTTATTTCGTCCATCTCACGTATAATTGACAATACCTTATCAAAATCCTCTTGATCCAATCCTTCGAAGCATCTATTTAAATTTTCAAGGCAAGTCCTGTTATCTACAGTATAATTGTTTGGATTGCTTCTTGTATATCCATTGACATAAGTTCCATTACTTCTTTCGTATCATTCTACATCAGTTTCTCCACCAAGCACCTCCACTTGCAGAGGTCCATAAGAGGCATGACTTCAAAAAGGATAAGCTAAGACCGACAATAAACTTAAAAATAAAGCTAAACTTTTCTTCATAACTCTTAGAAAGAATATAAAACCCCATAACTAGGGTTCTTTTATCCTTTTTTATTTCAAAGTCAAGTAATTATTGAGCCAATTTAATTCCCACCATCCAACCTCTCACAAAACATCTATCTACAGCCTTCAATCTACATCTAATTCCAATTTTCTGTCCTGCCATAAATTTGTAAACGATAGTTCATGAAACATAATCTGGTAGTGTTATCGTATATTTACCTTCTATCCCTATAATTTCGGGGATCGACTCTTCATTATAGATTCCTACCTCTGCATACATCTTATGATGGGCATTTGCAGCATCTCGATTCTTGTCGTGATAGAACTCTATCACATAGTAAATGATGTAATTTCCATCTTTAGGAATAATAAGGTAGCCGTCCTCTACATCCCATCTTAGCCTTCAGACAACCTCTTTACGAAACTTGTCTTCTATTTCTTTCGTATTTTTTATATTTCCCAAATACCATTCATGATCTACCTCTTCTATAGTTGAGAGTCTATCAATGAGTGGGATTTTTACTGGTTTTTCACTCCGATTCCCATCGAAATTATGGATCACATATCCAGAGACCTTACATTGATCAAGATACCTATTATTCGTTGCTATTCTCGCATTCAGTGGGAGCATATTCATCCGTGGAACAGCTGATCTTATATCCTTTTAGCCCTCTTTTGCAAATAACAATTATGAAAATTTTACAATATACGTCATAATTCTAATATTAGATTCTGAAAATCTTCAAGTTTTTTCTGTAGTTAAATAGGTTAAAGTTTTTGTCACAAAAACCGAGATCATTCGTATCAATAACTGAATCGGAGAGACTACTGGTTCATCCTGATTTCATATCTTCTATAGCAACCATAAAAATGAATTTACATAACTATTTTACACAGCAATCGAGACAATATCTTCCAGATAATAGGAAGCTTGCACTCTACGAGAAGATCTGCTACCAGAGATCAGGATTTTCTCCTTCACTCAAAAGATCTAAAATTCTGACAAAAAAAAGAGTATATGCCTTCCTTTCTTTTGTACTATTTTTTGCTTGTTTTGGTACTTTTTTCTGGGAAGACACAAGACTTGTTGATTACAGAGCCTTCTTTACACAAAAAGGGTTCTTTTGACTTTGATCTGTAAGTGCCGCACAGGTTGCCGAAATTTTGGAGATCAACGGAGAATATATCATCGAAAAAGAAGGTAAACAATTTAAAAACTCTGTCCTCTTTGATGGAGATGTTATTATCCTCAAAGAAAACGCCAAAATCATATTTAATATCAATGAGCATATTAAAGCAGAAATTCTATGACCTGCTAAATTTATAATTACTTACATTTCTGAAGGGAAATATCGTCTTTCTCTACTTGAAGGTAATTTTCTAAAGTTAGATGGGAATCGTAATGTCGATGCACTAGAAGTAGAAACAGAAGATATGGCAATTTCCATGACAAAGGATGAAGAAATAGCATTAGAACTCACAAAAGTCAACAACACCACTCAGGTCAAAAATGCGGGAGCACCACTCCTCATCAAAAATAAAAAGACAAAGACTGAAGAAGCTCCTACAAAACTTGAAACTGCAAAATTATTGACAGTTCAAGATAATGATATCGCAAAGATCACAGATATTGAAACACTCGAAGAAGTATTAAGTACCAAAAGCAACCTAACACATACTGTGACACTTGCTCAAAATACCACAGGACAGCAACTTTTATCTGGTGGAATCCCTTCTCCTGAAGAACCATCTATCCTTTCTGGAGATACGAGCTTTTTGGCAAGTAATCATACCGAGGTAAGTTCTGGAAATCAGGAATCAATTACCTCAGATCTAGCTTATCAGTCAGATGAGAAGTCCATTCCAACAGAAACTCAATTGAGTCAAATCACAGCCGCGCTCAATCCAAACTTCATTCTCTGAGACATCCAGCTCTTATATACTGCAAAATTAGGAGAAAATTCAGAAGCTATCCAAGGAGCATATAGAACCCTTCTTTGGAGATTAAAATCAATTGGAGATGCTTACTCAATCCAGATAAAGACCGATACCCCTACTTCTAGCAACTTTTTATCAGAGCTTAAAAAACTACAACAAGGACTGAATAAATATCACCTACCTCCAGCTAAAGTTCAGCAGTTAGAAGTGCTAAAAAATTGGGCTATACATCTACAAAATTTGGTTCCGACTGAAGACTGGGAAGTCTACAAAAAGACTTTACCTGCTAATTTGCAGTTTAAATAAACCAAGTATAAATTTACAAAAAAAAGAGGAGAATGAATTCAGACTTTACTCCTCTTTTTTGCTTATCATTTGATAAGCTTGATACCAATAGGTTAAGAAAAAAGTTTCTACGATACAATTTATATAGGAAAGAATAAGCAACAAAATCCCTGCAATTACTCGAATCAATCACTCAACAAAACGATTATCCAAGATATTAAGCCAGACAGATAGATAAACAAGCCCTAGAGGAAGCCCTACAATCAGAGCTCAAGTAATCAAAAACCTAAAAAGCAAGATAAATTCCACAAACATTAATTTAATTGAAAGTCCGAGATTGAGAAAAGCAAGCTTCGTACTTTTTTTTATCGCATCAAATACCTGAACACCTTCCAAGATAATGATTACCTTCGCATAAGACCAGAAAATACTGGCAAACAAAACCATAATTCCTCGGATTCCAATCAGAATATCTATCACGACATTCCCCAACACATCAATAAGATAGAGCCTCAAGACTACTGTAGAAAACGTAAATAGTCCAAAAGGCACCGAAAGTCCTCCATATTCTAACATCGGAAAAAATCTCCCTAATCCTTTGGAAAAAGCAGAAAAATTGGATTTCTCAGGTTCTTGAAGCGCAAAAATCACAGAAGCCTGACCAATCGGATAAAGCCAGAGATACCCTACAATGATAATAATAATTGCAACGATAATGGTACCAATGGCATGATGCTCATTAAGCGTATTGATAAAGTACATCAAAGCATCAGAAATCTGAACTCCTGACTCATATTTCCATATAAGAATCGTATTAAAATAATAGATAAGATAATACAAACGAACAATAGAAAAACAAACCAAGGTAAAAAAAGCCAACCTCATAATTTTTGGCCTAGAAAGCAAGGATTGTGCTGAAGCTTGTAAAATCTTTTTAAACATCAGAATATGCAGACATCAGTATTGATAAAAATGCTAATCATTCGTCAATCCTTTCGCGACCTTTTTCATAGCTTTTAAACTCGTAGCAACCAGGAGAAGATTAAAGATTCCAGCCACCAAGAAAAAACGAACCATACTTACTCCTCGCGCATAGAAATAATAATGAATTCCTACTCCAATCAAAGCAAAAAAGATCAAAATACCCAAAAGTTGAATTCAGACTTTTTTTGGTAGTTGTGGAGTAAGCTGTTTTCTGATTCCCAGCCCTATCGCTCCCAAAGTAAAAATCAATTCAATCAAAATCTGGGTAATTACTCCTCACATCAAACCATAAGTAGGAATAAATCGCACTCCAACTCCTGCTCCAATCAGCACTCCGACCAAATTAATCTCAAAGAGCAGATTCTGCTTTTCAAGAACAACAAAAAGATAATTATAAACCTGCTTGATAAAGCTCAAAACCAAAACAATACCCAAAAAAGGCAAAATCTGATTAGATCCCCAAGAAGTGAAATTTTCCCAGGTTCCAAGAAACTTTTGACTGGAAACAAACACAATAATATCATCTGCAAAAATCCAAAAGTTCATCGCAATCACGACCCCAATCCAAACCACCAAAAGCATCAGATTTCAGAGAGATTTCTTTTTATTCTCAGGAGAATAATGCGGGATTTTGTGAAGCAAGCTATTTCCCAGAGAAGAAGGAACAATCAAAAGGATCTCAATCAAAGAAAGTGCTAAAGCCCAAATTCCTGCATATTTAAATCCGCTTGCTGTGGGGAAAAACCGTCCGAGAAACATCAGTACCAACAAGGTATGAAAACTACTAAAAAAGTAAGAGAATCCGTATTTTCGATTTTTGGAAAGCAGATTTTTGATAAAAGAAAAATCAAATCTGATCTTCAATGGGAGTAAATCTTTCGTCCTTAGATGAATTTCCACATTTTGACCGATAGAACTCGCCACCACAGAAAAAATCACCAACGCAAAAGCCAAAATCGTCATACTATCAGGATTTCCGCTCTCTTCAAAATTCATATTTTTGAAGAAAAAAAACACTACAGGAATCAAGACGAAAAGCTGAGAAAATCTCGCAATAATCAGCGACCAAGTCAGCCTTTTCATCTTTCGAAAAATCTGAAGTGGAAGCTGCTGAATCCCTGCAAACATATTACTCGCAGAATAACACATCGCAAGCGGCAAGCCTCGCACAATAAACGGATTACTCGTATATGCAGGGATCAAATACGCAACAACGATTGCCAAGCTATAGATAATAAAAATAAGAAATGTCCTCATTCCAACAAACTTTCCATAGGTCGTGGCCAACTCAGAATCAATATCAGGTCTTGGAATATTTTCTCCCTCACCATAAGTCGTGTTTTTGATCTGCCCAAGCTGCTTGACTGCAATCACATAGATTCCAAAATCCACAAGAGCCGTCCACCAGGCAAAAAATCTGAAAATCGTCCCATAATCTCCATATCTCAGAGGCCCAAGATAAGAAGCAATAATTTTGGTAATCACAAAACCAAATAAAGCACTTACAATTCTTCCAAAAAGCTGTCGTAAAGCATCTTTTATCACGAGTTTATGTCAGGACATCAGAGTTTTTCTCAATAAAATATTACAAAATGATACTCGGCACAAGTATATATTTTTCCCACGTAATAGAAAGGAAAAAACTTTTCCCTATTCCTTTAATTATTTATAAATTCCTCCAAAGTCTCAAAAAACTTATCCAAATCAGAGGTATCATTATAAAGATAGGCACTCATTCTACAGGTACCTCCAAGTCAAAATGCCTTATGCAAAGGATAGGCACAATGCCCTCCACAACGGATACAGATATTTCTTTCAGCAAAAAACTCTCAAACCTGATTAAAGTTTTCTTTGCCCTTGATAATAAAGGAAAAGAGAGCAACTCTTTCTTCTGACTGAGGACCAATAACCTGCACCTGACTTCAAAATGCTCAAAATCTTTTGAGTGCATAGGTAGCAAGCTCTTTTTCATGACGAGCAATCTTTTGCATAGTGGCGGAGAAGGTTTGCTGTGGAGAAAGAGATTTTAGGTATTCAAGGGCATATTCTAGCGATACTGCACCAATAATATTAGGAGTTCAGGCTTCAAACTTTTCATTTGTCGTTTGGAGTTCAAATCCATCACAGGAAACATCTTTTATCGTGCCACCTCAGACGCTCAGCGGTTGAAGCTCCTTAATCCACTGCTGTTTAAGAGCAAGAATTCAGATTCCTGTATACGCCATCATCTTATGTCAGGTGAAGATCAAGGCATCACAACCAATAGCTTGCATATCTACAGGCATATTTGGAGCAGACTGTGAAGCATCTACAACAAAAAACGTTTCACTACGGAGAGAAGCTCAAATCTTTTTCATATCATAAATTCCACCCGTCACATTTGAAATCTGACTGCAAGCCACCACTTTTACCTCTTTGGTATATTTCTGATGAAAATCTTCAAAATCAATTTCAAAATCCCCTGTCAACCCAAAGAATTTAACAGCAAACCCAAAATGCTTGGAAAGCGCCATCCATGGGAGAATATTCGCATGATGGTCCCAAATACTTACCAGCACAGCATCTCACTTCCCAAGGAAACCAGAATTTGCTAGACTCTGTGCCAACAGATTGATCGAAGCAGTCGCATTCGCAGTATAAATAACCTCTTTAGGCAGACAGTGAATAAGCTCTGCAACCAGTTTTTTACTCTGATGGTAATGCAGCTCTGAAGCTTCAGAAAGTGCATAGAGCCCTCTATGAATATTCGCATATTCATTTTCAACAAACTGCGAAACACCATGGATAACTTGAGCTGGTTTCTGGGTAGTAGCAGCATTATCAAGATAGGTAATTTCTGGATGCTTTATCAAAAGGGGAAAATCTTTTTTATTCATACAAATATGGCAAAAGTAAAATCGTTCATCACGTCACTAGCATAACTTTCTAAGTCTGATTTTCAAGAACTAGATTTTTATTATGTCAATAAAATTTTGACAAAACAAAATATATTGATTATACTTCTATCATAACTTTTATTTCTATTTTATGATACCATGGAAAAATTCAACACCTCTACTGAAAACAAAAGTTGAAAATTAGAGGGCTCTCAACTGACTTCTGAAAAAAAAGAAATTTTTGAAAAAACATCAAAAGAGCTTTCTGATCTTAAAAAAGCAATTTTAGCAGAGCCAAAGAGTAAAATTTGAAGTTCAGAGGTAACAACCAGAGCTCCAGAAATGCCAACTCAAGCTCCAGAAGCATCTGAACCTAGACCAGAAACAGTTCCAGGAGAAAGAGACGTAGCTCCACAAGTAACTCAAGAAATACCAACTCCAGCGCCAGAAACATCAACCAGAGCCCCAGAGATGCCAACTCCAGCACCAGAAGCATCAACCAGAGCTCCAGAAATGTCTGAACCTAGACCACAAACAGTTCCAGTAGAAGGAGAGGTTGTTCCACAAACAACTCAAGAAATACCAACTACTGCTCCAGAAAGACCAGAACCAACAATATAAATATCAGCTAAACTAAAAAAATAGAAAAAATAAGTATTCAAAAAAAACAAAATATAGTAAGACAAATAACAACACTAATACACTAAAATTGGTCTTGATCCTGCTATCAGCACCAATTTTTTTATTAACTCATGACATAGACACAAAAATTTACCCTCCTACAATCACTTTATCTTGGGTCAAACTTCCCAAATCAACGGTAGTGAGTGCATTATAACCACTGTAGTAGCCTTTAAGCCGAGCAAATTTCTGGAGCTGATGCTCCAACTCTTCTTTAAAAAGGAAAATCATCTTATTTTCCTCAAAAACGACAAAGTTTTGAGATCAAGCCAGATACACAAAACGCTTCATCTTTGGAAAAGCTTCTTGAATCTTTGGAAGATTATTTTTGTATCGAGCGAAATCTACTTCATAGAAAAATCCTGAAAGTGAGGACGTTCCACTAAGATATCATGGCGTATCAATAACGAACCCTGTTTTTCCTAATGATCGAGAAGGATTGAGCTCTTCAGCATTATTATTACCCCAGACTCCAAACTTCTTTTCTCAGAGTTTCACAAGAAACTCCGGACTGTAAAAATCAAAATCAACTTTGACCTTTTGATTACCGAGGAAAGTAATATGAGCCGACTTGGTAAACGGATATTCTTGCCTTACTCGTTCCAAAAGCTTCCCATCACCTCCAATCCTAAGTGTATTATAATACTTTCCTCTGAGGAATTTGGATGCAAGGACGAATAATTCAGTATTTCAATATTTTGCTCTAGTTTCTTGGCTATATTCGATGGTTTTTATGAGATAGGTAGGATTATATCGGGTTCCTCTGAGGAGAAAAACAATCAAAACAGAGGTAAGTAGGATAATAAGCCCGATAAGCCCCCATTTTTTGAAGAAAGAAGAAAAAAAGGAAGGCTGATCCTTGCCCCTTCTTCTCCCCCTAACAAAGGGAAGTGTTCCACCTGAAGAAAGGCCTCTACGCGTCCTTTTGACGAAAGGCCTACTTTTAACGATTCCTCTCATAGCCCACTAAAAATAAATTTTCAAGCGTAAAGATAGATAAATGCTCCTCAAATACAACCTAAAATCTGAAATAAACGTTATGGGCGAGGAAACGACTATTCTTCTAGATCATTTGCTTGTAAAATCAGTTTTTTCAGATGTAGCTTTTCTTGAGTATCAGAGGCAAGCCCTAATGCCTTCATAAAAGCAGTCGTCGCCTTCTTGCTTTCATTCTGTTCTAGTGCCAGTTCTCCTAATAGTTGAAAAAATTCAGATTTAGGCGTTCTCCTAGCGAAACGGTTAATTGTCGGCTCATCTTCATCAGTAATCGCATGACGCTGAGCTTTATTTCCAAGTTCTCCATAGCGACAGATCTCCAAGTGCTCTCCTGAAAGCTTTTGTTTGCAAGCCTTGAGATAGGTTTCTGTCAAGCTTCTCAATTCACTTGAACGCTCTTGAGTTTCCCCTCTACGGTAAGGTTTTCGGAGCATCTCTTCAAAAAAAGAATAGAAATCTGACTCTTTAATAGCAGCATACCCCAGAAGCCTTTTCCATCAAGCGATAACTCTATCCTTTTCTCCAAGAGCAAGATAACTCAGAATCAAATACCTATCAGAGTCCAGAAGAATCCTTGAATCAGAGATCTGGGCAAGATAAAGCACAGCATCACTATACTTCCCAATCTGATAATAACATACTCCCAACATATAAAGATAGAGATTCTTCTCCTGCGGATCAAGCTTGAGAAGCTGAGAAAAATAACTTGCTGCAGAAGCTCGTTTCCCCATAGAAAAATCGGTATTGGCAAGAATCTGATAAGGCAGAATATACTCTGGATGTTCATTAACAATCGGAAGGACAATTTTCTTGGCAAGAGCGAAGAACCCTTGGTTCATAAGCTGATGTGCAATCAATCCATCTTGATAATAAGCAGGCACATCTTTGAGGTCCTCGTATTGCTTAAAGACAGAACGGATTGCTGTGGCAAACCCTTGGTATTCACCCTTTTCTAAAGCACTCAGTCAGCTTTTAGCCTCTTCATACTTCCCTTCAGCGAGGGCAAAAACAATAGTATAATATTTATACTCAATATCTGAAAAGATCTTCTGCTGGTGTAAAGACTCAAGAAGTGCCTTGAGTGCCTTATACTCAACATCCGAATTCTGAGAAAAGGCATTAATTCAGATAGTAAACGCCATTTCCTTAGGCAAGGTATTTTGAAAATCAGAAGCTAATGAACTATAAAATTTTTTTGCCTTCTCAAACTGATTATCAAGCACATAAGCCTGAAGAAGCAGATTCGCAATCTTTGGGGTCGCTTGCTGTTCAAAGACCTTTTCCAAAAGCTCAATCTTCTCTCTAATATTACCTAAAGTTTGAAGGGCATCGAGACTCGCAGTTTTTTCATTTGTGAGGAAACCTGAATAGGAAAGCACTTCTTCCTCTTCTCCATTTAGCTTAGAAACTACTGTTTCTGATCAGGATGCTAGCACAGTAGACTGTGAAACTTCAGCATCTTCATCACGCTTAGCGTCAAAGAAAAGAAATCCGATCCAAACGACAAAAAGCAAACCTCAAAAGAGATATCCAAGCAAAGAAAGCGATCCTTTTTTCATTGCAAATAGTGCAAAAAGTAAACATCCTTAAGTATACAGAAAACCTCCGAAAAGTTTCAGATTTTTTTCTTTTAAAGATGAAATAGGCTTGTCATCTTAGTATTTTGTGATATGAAAGGAATCTGGTTTTGCGTCTCTTTAGCACTTGATCCCAAAAAACGAGAAAAATACATCTCCAACAATCGCTTTATGCTGCACGTTCTCCATCAAAGAGAAAAACTTCTTCAATCGGACATTGAAAAAGCTGTGCGATCTGCCATGCTAATTTCAGTGAAGGATTATATTTCCCCATTTCAAGGAAAACGATTGTCTCTCTCCTAACGCCAACTTTTTCGGCGAGCTGTTGCTGAGTGAGATGATGCTTTGCCCTTAGTTCTTTGATTCTATTCTGCATTTTGAAAGGGAATAAAGATTAAAGTCAGGTTTTATCGGGATGACGAGTATAATACCAAGAGCTAGAAAGCACCAAAGCAGTCCCGATCAACGCTACCATCATCAATACAGCTCTCGCTCCCAACTTTTCGAGGAAGGGCGAAACATCATGGACCAAAAGAAGGAGCACAATAATCCCCATCAAAAGTTGAAACGAAGCCGCCAAAGCGGTATACCCAATTTTCTTAAACATCTCATCAGTCTCAATTGCCCCTTCCTGTTTTTTGATTTTTTGGGCATAATACAGACTGATTCCTGCACCAATCAAGAGCAGAAGCATCAAAAGGATCAAAAATCCATACGCAGGAGTTAATGGATCAAAAGGAAGTTGCCTGTAGAGATCAGCTCCGATTCATAGTCCCCAGGCTCCCCAAAAGATGCCCAGAAATCTCAAAGTTTTCGCTTTTTTCATGACAGTCTAAAAGAAAATAAAAGTTATAAATACATAACAATATGTTATATATACATAACTTATAAAAAATCAAGAGAAAAAAACACTGAATTAAAAATAACATTCAAATCAAAAGATTTCAATCCGATTTTTTTCTCTATTTACAAAGGATAGAGATGCTCTCTATCATTTTAAAGCAGAATACTCTGAAGAAACTTTATCACCTTCAAAGCGAGAAAAGAACCTGACTCATAAAAAATCCTGATTGACTTATAATCCAAAATCACTACTACTCTTCCTATCCAACCTTTAGATTTTTCTCACAAGCTACGATGATCATAAACGATCCATTCTCCGACTACCACATACACAGCGTCCTTTCTGATGGTTCTGCTACTATAGAAGAAATCGTCCAATACGCTTGAAAACTGGGAATGAAAGAAATTGCAATCACCGATCATAGCAATCATTTAAATCAGATTTTAGAAACTCGTTATGGCATCCGTCCTTCCTGATGAGCAAGATACGCTCTAAATAGCCGAAAAAATGTCCATAACGATGTAAAGGTAATCTTTGGGGTAGAAGGAGATGTTTTGAATGAAAAATGAGACGTCTGCCTCACCAATCAACAGCTAGAAGGAAAATTCACAATCCTTTCCATCCATTGGAATGGCTACCTTTCAGCTCCAGAAACAGCAACACAAGGACTTTTGAAAGCAATTGAACAGCATCATGGAAAAATTAATCTAATTTGACATCCTTATGATACCAATGAACTTGGAAAACATCTCGAGATTGAGCCAATCATAGAACTCGCAAATCATTATGATATTGCTATGGAATTTAATTATGGAACTTTTCGTAAGGGACGTGCAATCCCAGAGAAACTAGATTATATGCTAAAATATGCAAAGAAAATATACGTAAACAGTGATGCTCATAGCCTATCCTCATTGCAACCATTAAGGAAAGAATGCTATGACTATCTCCAAGAAAAAGGGATCTTAATACAATAAGAATCCCTTTTTTTAATTAATAATAAGTATAAATCATCAGACGCCCTCTTCCCTTCTAGACTCTCTTTGCGGCAATTACTGCCTCGTCAAAACAAGAAAAAAGCCTACTCCGAAGTTTCAAAAACAACTCCTACAGAGTATTTATCATCAATCTAATCAATTTGTACCACATAGACATTGCTAGGATCAGATACTACCCGAAGTATTCGTTCCTTTAGTTTGCCGTTAAAGAAACATCTTTTTTCATCATTAAATCGTCTACAAGCAGTATTTTGGGAATCAAAATAAAACGAACTAGGATCCAACAAAAAATTAAAATACTTTTTTCATCAGGTAAGTAGCGTGTGAGGGAAAGGGTCATATGTCAAATAGGAATCTTTACCTACTACATTTTCAAAATGCCCAATCATCGTAATTCCTCACGAACGATAATCCAATCCCTCTGGAATGGTAAGTAAATAGGGTCTATGATCGTTTGATAATCTCAAAAAAGAAATCTGATCTCTCCCATTTTTAAACCTAACCATCAAATCTTTTGTAGAAATCTGATCTCCTCCATGACTTTCTGTAGACAAACTAAGGATATCCTCATAGTTATCAGAGACTTCCTGATAAAAAAAGCCGAGAATCAATCCAGCACTTAGTAATAAAAACAAAGTTATTATAATCATAATAATGATTTTCCTCAGCTTCATAATCAGTACATTAAAGATAAAAGAAAGATTTATTAAAAATCAAACTTATCCCGCAGCAGATGCAGTTCCAGAAACCAGAATATTATTAAGAGTAAAAAATATTTTGAATTTAAGACAAGAATGTTACCAAAATAAAACACATTAGTCAAGAAACAAAATACAGTAAAACATTTCTAATGTCCCATATATTCTTTTTTCTGAAGAAAGCAAGTGAAAGAGCTTTTCTAACTCACATGCAATACCCTCTTTGAAATCTCCTTTATTTTTCCAAGATTCCAAAGACTCTCTATAAGATATCCGCTTCTTATTAGGATCATCTTTTCTCTACAAAAGCTTGAGTAATAATTCCTTATTAGAATGCTCACTCAATGGTAAAGATTCTAAGCTTTCTTTATCAGCCCAAACTCACTCTTCATAGACTCATTCTTCCATCTTAGGGATAAAAGGCTGATCAAACCTAAGAAGATAAAAAACATTTACTACAGCATCAAATTGCCCTCAAGGTTGAAATTGTTTGATTTCCACATCAACAAGCTGAGGAGAAATCCCTTTTAAGGTTTGCCCTGTTTCTTCATAAAATTCTCTTTGAATAGTTTCTGACAATCACTCTCCTAAGTCTACTCCACCTCCTACAAGATTAAAAGTATCTTTTCCTTTTGCACGGATAAGGAGAATTTCATCTTCAGCCAGACAAATAAGTTTTACTGATACTCTATGTGAGGCATTTCTTGGATCTCCAAATTGTTGGTTAGTCATCTTTTAAAATATAGGCATGAGATAAAGTTTCTGTATCATAGCAAGTATATCAAAAATATTCTTCACGAAGAATAAGCTTCTTTTTCCTCATTAGAGTTAATCAATAAATAAAATGTTTTAAACTCCCCTAACTCACATGCAATACTCTCTTTGAAATCTCCTTGGTTTTTCCAAGATTCCAAAAGTTCTCTCCTAAATAGCCACAAGTTCTACGAGTTACATTCATCTTTCTCTGATCTTTATTGTGGCACTGCGGACATTCTCGCTCCATATCGGCATTGACTACGATCTCCCCCTCAAATCCACATTCGTGGCAGTAGTCAGATTTGGTATTAAATTCTGCATACATGATATTGTCATAGATGAAGCGAACGAGCGTTTCTAAAGCTGGAAGGTTTTTCTGCATATTTGGCACCTCAACATAGGAAATACATCCTCCTGAAGAAATCTTCTGAAACTGCGATTCAAAAGCGAGTTTACTGATCGCATCAATTTTCTCTCTCACATCTACATGGTAAGAATTGGTATAGTAGCCCTTATCGGTCACATCTTTGATCTCACCAAACTTTTTCTTATCAATCTTGGCAAAGCGGTAGCAAAGACTTTCCGCTGGTGTTCCATACAAGGCGAATCCAATTCAAGTTTCTTCTTTTCGTCTAAGCACGGTATCCTTAAGTTTTTGAAGCACTTTCACAGCGAAAGCTTCCCCTTCAGGCTTGGTATGAGAATCTCAAGTAATCAAAACTGAAGCCTCATAGAGTCCAATATATCCCAGCGTAATCGTTGAATAACCACCAGTCAGATATTTATCAATAGTTTCTCCTTTCTTAAGTCTCGCAAGTGCTCCATACTGCCAATGAATAGGACTGATGTCTGAAGGCGTTCCTTTGAGTCTTTCATGTCTACACATAAGCGCCCTAAAGCAAAGCTGAAGTCTGTCTTCCAAAAGCTCAAAAAACTTCTTTTCATCATGATTCGCGAGAATTGCAACCTGAGGCACATTGAGCGTTACCACCCCTTGATTGAAACGCCCTTCAAACTTATAGTTCCCTGTTTCATCTTTCCAAGGCGAAAGGAATGCACGGCATCCCATCGGAGCAAAGACATTTCCCTCCTGAATTTCTCTCATCTTCTTTGCAGAAATATAGTCAGGATACATTCTCTTGGCAGAGCATTTAACCGCAAGCTGAGTGAGGTAGTCATATTTTCCACCTTTGAGCGCATTACATTCATCCAAAACATAGACGAGCTTTGGAAAGGCTGGCGTAACATAGACTCCTGCTTCGTTTTTAATTCCCTGAATCCTTTGATTTAGAATTTCCTCAATAATCTGAGCCGTTTCCTCCAAATACTCATCTTTTTCATCAAGCTCAAGGAAAAGCGTTACAAAAGGCGACTGCCCATTGGTCGTCATAAGAGTATTGATCTGATATTGAATCGTCTGCACTCCAGAAGCAAGTTCGTCCTTAATTCTCATCTCTACGAGCTTTTGAATCTGTTCGTCTGAAAGTTCGGATCAGAATTGTTCTTTATATTTTTTCTCATATTTCTTCTTGGTATTGAAAAGATATTTCCCAAGATGTTTAATATTCACAGACTGCCCTCCATACTGAGAAGAGGCTACAGAAGCGATAATCTGCGTCATCACCGTGCAGGCTACCTGAAAAGACTTTGGAGTCTCTACGAGCTTATTATTCATCACCGTTCCATTCTCAAACATATCCTTGATATCAATCAAACAGCAGTTGAAAATTGGCTGCACAAAATAATCCATATCATGAAAATGCAGAATCCCCTCATCATGAGCATTTCTAATCTCCTCTGGAAGCAAAACTCTACGCGCAAGATCCTTGGAAACCTCTCCCGCAATGAGATCTCTCTGAGTAGAAGCGATCGCAGAATCTTTATTGGAGTTTTCCTGCCCTACCTCCACATTATCATTTCTGATCAGCGTGAGAATAGAATCATCAGTCGTATTTGCCTTTCTAATCAAAGCTCTCTGATAGCGGTAGATAATATATTTCTTCGCAAGTTCTGCCTTATTGAGCTTGATCAGCTGCATTTCAATAAAATCCTGAATTTCTTCAATCGGAACGGTTCCCCTTTTTGAAGCCTCCAAAGCCCTAATCACCTCTTCAATCACGAGTTCACTCGCCTGTTCTGACTCTGGCACTTCTTTATTGGCTTTTTGGATTGCAATATGGATCTTCTCAGGATTATAAGGAACTTCTGAACCGTTTCTCTTGATTACTTTTTGGATGCTCATTTGGATGCTAAAATTAAAGGTATAAAAAAAATCTGACTTTCGCCGACGAACGCTCTTTTCACAATATCTTGTGTTCATTTTTTCGTTCGACTACAAAATATGGTATTGCAAAGAAAAATCAAGGGAAAAGTCAGACTATTTTTTTGAAGATTGATAACAGGTAGTTAGCACTTTTTTAACATTGCAAGGGAAAATTCATCTTTTTTCATCTTCCAAGACCTCAATTCATCTCTTAAAATCCAGCTCTCAAGCCGACAAAACATACTTTTGATTTTTTGTCAAGTTTTTAACAAAAGATCATACATTCTGTAAATTAAGAAAAGATAAAAAATCTGTTTTTTTTGCTTTTTATAAAATTTAGGCTATACTTTTAGAAAGAGCTTTATCCAATTCGACCAAAAATAATGAACATAAATACACACAAAGAAAATCAAGAGTTTCCAACAGATAATCTCTGAAAAACAAAAGCACAATTAAACAGTCTTCAAGAGAGGATGAAACATGGATTAATAGCAGCATTACTTGGACTATGTCTTAGCTGAAGTTTTTCTAGCTGTGAAAATGGGAAAGGATACCGCGAAAACGACCACATCGATGGCACAGAAAAATTTGAAGTTCCAGAAAATCTTCAAGGAAAAAAATACACTAACCTCCATTCTTTGTATCTCGGTAAACCAATAGGTACAACAGTTATATTCGAAGACTCTTTTTCTCGAGATAAAAATAAAGCCATGGATGCACTATGGCACAAAAAATTCGAAACAGGGATGACAAATGGAGATAGAGCAAGACTAGAGGATTTCTTTAATAGGGCAGTAAAAAAAACAAACTTTAACGATGTAAAGCCATCTAATCTCGAACAATACGAAAATAATATAAAAAATATTCTGAAAAAGAAGAAGGCTGCAATGGATCGAGAACGCTTAGGAGCCGAAAGACTTAATGGAGATTCTAAGAAACTAAAACTCCTCAAGAAATTTTCTGATATGCTTGATGAAAAAATGCTTATCAGCTATTCTATGACTGAGCTTTTCCCATCTGAAGGGGAATCAAGCAAAGATTTCCTAGATTTACTTCTCAATACCGCAGGAGAAAAATATTTAGACTATATTCCATCAATCTGAGATCAACGAATTTCCTTCTGACCTTTCCAACTCACAGAAGATGCATTGTTGGAAGAGGGAGAAACCATCAACGGAGCATCAAAAACTAACCTTTACCTCAATTCTGAAGAAAAGATCCCAAAGAGACTCTTAGAGCTCGAAGGTCTTCAACATCAGACTGCAGCCTATCTTTTCGCGCTTGAGAATATAATTTCTCTTCTAAAAAAAGATGACAAACTTCTTATGGATGCCCTCAGCTACCTTTCCAAAAAGAGAAATAAGGCTGATTTTATCCAATTAATCGCACTTATGCATAACTATCCTAAGAATGGAGAAATCTTCCTCAAAGAGCGGTATCGCCTCAATACGGACAAGAATTATTACGAAAAAAAAACAATAGAACTACATTATGATTATACGCATCCGTATGGAAAAATCCCTCTCTATGAAGTTTGTCCAAAAGGAAGCAAAGGAATCGAAAACTCCTCCGAATATGCAAGAAAAACTCTTGCTAATCTTAAAGCTCTTTATGAAGAAGATGAAGAAGAGTAATTTTCTAGAAAAAACATTGGAACAACGCATTCCTTTACAGGTTGACCAGAAATAGTTAGTTTGGCAAGATTTTTTTGGGAATCTCGACTCTAAAAAATCCAAGCACGCTTAATTTGCTATTTTTCAAAAAAGGATCTTACTGTAGAAAAGAAAAAAGTCAGACTTCTTTCTTTTTTTCACTAAAAAACTATAATTCTGCAAAGGAACTTCTTCTCCATATTCTACAGTCCAAAAAAGGATTTCATCCTTTAAAGAAATACATACCAGCATTCCTCCAGCAAAAAAGTAAAATTTCTTATTTTCCCTCTTGAAAAAAGACTTATTTTTTATATTTTTAGGACGTTTTATTTTCTTCATTAGCAAGATGTATAAAAATATGATCCTTTCGGCAGACCTCTCAAAACACGTAGGAGAAGTCGTAGAAATCCGTGGATGGTTGCATACCGTCCGTGTTGTATCAGCAAACCTCGCATTTTTAATCATGAGAGATAAATGCTGACTCGCACAAGTAGTTTTTGAGGATGCAGACGAGATTAAAAAGCTTGAAGGCTGCTTATTAGGAACGGTACTTTCTGCCAAAGGAACAGTAGCTGAAATGCAGAAAGGAAAATTCCGTTTTGAACTCCAAAGAGCCTCTGTAAACATCATTAGAAAAGTAGTATATCCAAGCCCTATCGATATTTCTAAAGATGAGATCCATGCTGACGGTGAAACTCTTCTAGAAAACAAAGTGGTAGCTCTTAGGCATCCAAGACAGATGAAAATTTTCAAGCTCGCAGCCATTGTAGAAAAAAACATGAGAAAATTTTTCGATGAGAATGGGTTTACGCAGATCAATTCGCCAAAGATTATCGGCTTCCCTACAGAAGGTGGAGCAGAAGTATTTGAGATAGATTATTTTGGACGTAAAGCTTACCTTGCTCAGTCGCCTCAGTTTTACAAACAGATTATGGTCCCAATTTTTGAAAGAGTCTACGAAATTTGAAGAGCCTATAGGGCAGAAAAGAGTAATACCAGCAGACATTTGTCTGAAATCTTGATGCTCGATATGGAAATGGGATTTATTGATAGTTTTGATGATGTGATTGAGATGACTGAGAGATTTGCCAACTTTGTAGTAGAGCAAACCTGGGCTGAAGCTGAAGACTTACTCCTCGCACTCGGTGCGACCAAGCCACTCCTCGTAGAACACTATCCTCGCATCAGTGTAGACGCCCTACACGAATTGATGTTCAAAGAGACAGGAGAAGATTATCGCCATGAAAGAGATCTTGCACCTTGAGAAGAAAAATTTATCTGTGAATACGCAGCAAAGCATTGGAATTCAGACTTTGTTGTTGTGGATGGATTCCCTCGATCAGATGCAAAATTCTACCACCACCAAAATCAAGAAAATCCTGAAGTTGCCGATCGTGCAGATCTCCTTTTCAGAGGTGTAGAAATCGTCACTTTGACGCAGCGTGAGGTAAATTACCAGAGATTGGTAGATCAAATCACCGCACAGGGACAGAATCCAGAGCATCCAGGATTGAAACATTACTTAGATGCCTTTAAATACGGAATGCCTGATGAAGGAGGATTTGGACTCGGAGTTGCGAGGTTTGTCCAGAAACTTATTGGACTAGAAAATATCAAAGAAGCTGAACTCTTCCCAAGAGATATGCAAAGAGTCACTCCATAAGAAAAAAATCAGAATTTTACTTCTTGAACCTACAAATAATGACAGAAAGAGTAAAGATTTTGGAAGGGGAAAGGGTTGCACTCGCTCTCATCGAGAAAGAAGATAGTCTACTTCGGTATCGCCATATGAATGATCTAGAGGTGCAGCAGTTTTTAAGCGTCGGCGGATGCCTGCTTTACAAAGAAGCTGAACAAGATTATTACGACCATATGATCAAAAATCCCAATATGAGAGTCTTTGCTATCTGTGTTGAGGGCGAAAAGAATATCGGGAACATTTCCCTTGAAATCAACCGAAAAAACAGGAATGCCGAGCTTGGAATCGCAATTTTCGACAAAAACTATTGGTCTCAAGGCTATGGAACAGAAAGTATTCAACTCCTCTTCAAGTATGCTTTTGAAATCCTCGGACTCCACAAAGTATATTTGAATGTCATAGCAAATAATGCAAGGGCGGCAAAAGCATATGAAAAAGTAGGGTTCAAAGAAATTGGCAGAAGGAAAGAGCATTGGTATTACTGAGGGAAATATCATGATATGATTGAAATGGAGATCATGAGCAGTGAATACTCATCCCATTAGATAAAAAGTCTGGCAATAAACCAGACTTTTTCCTTTACAAAAAAACTAACACTCGAAAGCATTAGTTTCTCTGCTCAAAAGAAATTCCAAAACTTAGAAAGGAAGATCATCAGAAGAAGCACTTGGAGTCGCTCCTGCCTTCTCTACTCTCCAGCAAGTGATACTATTGAACCATCTTCCTGGTTGATTTCTAGATTCATTAGCTCTTGCATTCAAGTGAACAGTAATCAAATCTCCAGTATTAACATCTGACAAAAGATTGATCTTATCTCTAAAGAAATCTACCGCAATAGAGCCTTTAAACTCTCTATCTGTATTCTCCTCCAAAACGATCGTCTGTTTTTCAACTCCGTCACCAATCGTCTCCTTAGGACCGATAAACTTCACAAATCCTTGATACTGCATGTAATAATAATAATTAATAAAAAAAGTATTAAACTTTATCCGAAGATACGGTTTTCTTTTTTAATTGCAAGGGAAAAATCTCATTTCGACACAAAATTCCTACAGCTAGTGTAAGAAAACAGTCCGCGAGATTGAAAACAGGGAAGCTTCCAATGCTAATAAAATCCCTTACTCCAGCCAAAAACACTCTATCAACAAGATTTCCGAGCGTTCCAGCAAGAAAAAGAAGAAAAACCAGATTTTCAAACTTTTTTTGCCTCCATAACCAAAAGAAAAGCCCAATCCCTACGAATGAAATCAAAATAACAAAAGGAAGGTAGATTTTGATCCCTCGAGAAATCCCAGTATTTAGCGTCGGATGAAGAAAAGGCAATTCCTTCCCAAGCTGCAAATCATAAAAGAGCCATTTCGTCAAGAGATCCAAACCAAGGAGCAGGACTCCAATACTAATCATTTTCCGATACTTCATTTCTTTCTTTCAAAAAATCAAAACAGACTCAAAAACGCCTTGTATTCTACAGTCTTCCACCTTAAATGCAAGAGATATTGGAGAGAAAACAACGAAGGGCTTGCATTTCCCACAAAAATAAGCATACTAAAACCCGTTCTGAATTTTACCTTGTAGCTTTTGTATTCTCGTGAGTAATCCAATCATAGATGATATTCTCCATTCCACAGATATTGTAGATATCGTCGGAAAATATGTTCCACTAAAAAAAGCTGGAAGTAATTTTTCTGGATGTTGCCCATTCCACAACGAAAAGACTCCCTCATTTATGGTTTCACCGACAAAACAGATTTTCAAATGCTTTGGCTGCGGAAAAGGAGGAAACGTGCTAACCTTTATGCAAGAAATAGAAAAAATTGACTTCCGAGACGCAGTCAAAGAGCTCGCAAAAATGCAGCATATCGACCTTGAAAAATACGATACCTCTCTGAAGAAAAACGCTGCAGAAAGCGACGAAAAAGGGAAACTCAAAAGAATCCATACCCTTGCTCAAAATTTTTTCAGAGAAAACCTTCAAAACCACCCAGAAGCCCAGCAATATTTACAAGAAGTGAGAAAACTTTCCCCAGAATTGATTGAACGTTTTGGAATAGGATACGCACCAGAAAGCTATTATGAGTTAGTCCAACGCCTGAGGACAAAGGGCTTCAACGACAACGATATTTTAGAGGCATCTTTGGCAAAAAGAAACGCTAATGGTGAGATTTATGCGTTTTTTAGGAATAGAATTACCTTTCCAATCGCAGATACCATGGGAAATATCGTAGGTTTTTCTGCCAGAGTGCTAAATCCTGAAGATAAACCCAAATACCTCAACAGTGCAGAACACAAAGCCTTTGAAAAATCAAAAATCCTCTATGGATTAAACCTTGCTAAAAATGCTATTAGAGAACAGGAAAAGCTGATCATTGTGGAAGGGCAGATGGACGTTTTAGGACTCGCAAAACTTGATATGCCAATCGGAGTTGCAACTTCCGGGACCGCACTCACCGAAGACCACGTAAAAACGCTCAAAAGATATACTGAAAATATCTACCTCCTCTTCGATAACGATAGTGCGGGACAGCAAGCTACCAAAAGAGCACTCAAACTCTTTTATCAGCAAAACCTTTTCCCAAAAATTATCAAGCTCCCAACAGAACAAAAAGACGTTGATGACCTTGCTAATACACCTGAAGGAAAGAATGTTTTTAACCATTGCTTAAATTCCGCTCAAGACGGCTTCATCACCGTATACCAAGATCTTCGTTCACAGCTAGACATGAGCTCTCCCATCGACAAACAAAAACTGATCAATACGCTCTTCGAAATGATTCTCTCAGTTAATAGCCTCACTATCCAAGAACATTATAAAAGCCTTTTAGCAGAAGAACTAGGATTTGCCTTTGAAATCCTCGACGCCCAATTCAAAAGATACAAAAATACTGACTGAAAATTCTATGCAACCCAGTCTTCTCAAAAAAACTCCCAAGAACACGAACATTACCAACTAGAAAGGGAACTTTTATTTGTAGCTTTGTTCTACCAAGAACACCTCAATACCTATCTCTGAAACAATGCTGCCAGTCAAGGACTCCTCTATTTCATACAGCTCCTCACAAAAGCAGATCCAGAAAGCCTCCTCAACCAAGCCCTTCACTGAGAAATCCCATCAGAGCAAAAGCAAAAAATCGAAGAACTTACCCTCCGACGAGATAATCAGCTAGAACCACTCACCACTCCCGAAAAAAAATATCAAATGATCCTGCAGATCATCCTCCCTACACTACAAAAAATGCTCCAATTTATCCTCAAAAACCCAAAAATCCCAGCTAACCTAAAAGCAGAGCTCCTCGCAGAAAGGAAAAACCTGTAAACAATACCTAGGAAAAATCACCACTCCTGCTCTACATACTCTTAATAACCTTTTTCACAACTCCGATCACTTTCGTCTCATCATACGGATCAATTTCCACCTTATCAAAAAAACGATTAATTGATTCTAGCATATAATGCCCATTTTGGTTGATAATTTTTTTGAGCTTAGGAAGCTGATTATGCAAAACAAAAACAAAGTCTGATTCATCATAACTTGGTTGTTGGCGAATAAGAACGAGGTCGCCATCCTGGATTTTCGGCTCCATACTATTCCCTTTTGCCCTGACAAAAAAACAATTTTTAATATCACTTGTCCCAATAAATGCGATTGTTACCGGCATTTTTTCTTGAGAATATTCATCAATGATCTGCTTTCCTTTATTTCCACACTGTGCAAAACCATAGATTGGAAGCTGAACAATATCATCCAACTTATTTTCTACATCTTCTCTCAAAAGTCTATATCAACGATCATCTTTGACAAAATACCCTCTAAAAACGAGCTGGTTGAGCTTATTCAAAACAGTTTGTGGATGAGAAGCTCAGACTTGATTTGCAATTTCTCTGAGGGTAAGCCCTTCTTGTTCAGTATTTTGCTTAAAAAATGCGATCAATCTTCTTTGTAAATCATCAAGTTTATTCGTTGCCATACTATTATAGTAAAAAGAGATAAAAGTTAGATTAACAACCTTTTCGGTCAGTTTTTCGTTCATCATCAGGATAACGCTGTTCATAAGTTTTAATCGCGTCCTCACGAATCAGGTTTCGTTTTATTCCCTTGTATGCTCCAATAATACTCGCCAAAGCACAACGACAAAAACTAGGATCAACCTTCATTTTGAGCTGATGAAAGACTTCATAAGGATCTTGTGCCAAAAACTCCTCAGGCGTCGTAATTCAGATTTTCATCAGATTATCTGCAATCGTTGGTCAGATATTCGGCAGTTTGCATAAAGGAGAACGAGGCATTAGAGAGAGGGAAAAATAAAAATACTTTAGTCTTCAATGATGCTGATAATAATTTGTAGGCGATTATGCTCAAAGTCGTAGATTTCAAGGTCTGCTAGATAAGCTCTTTTGAGAGATTGATCTGCCCAAATCGTTTTTCGTGCCTCAAGCGTATCTTGAGGATTATCATAAGGAAAATCAAAAATCTGATACTTCTCAAGCTTGATATCACAAGATGCAAATCCTGTAAGGGTACTTTCACTAGCTACTCCTAGATAACAATCATAGTTGCCCTGCTGAAAATCTCCCTGATAATTGGTATATACAACATAGGTATAAGGCTCTTTTTTGAAGGTTTGAAGTTCAGCATTTACCTGATCATAAAAGCTTTTTCGAAGCTGAGTAAGATCTTCCTGTGCTTGATTATTCTCATTTGTTGTGGTAATTTTTAGTCCAATAATATGTTTGTTGATCATTTACTCCAAATAACAACATAAAGATATAAGCATAGTCTACGAATCTCTTTGACAATGTCAAATCTTTTTTGACGAAATCAAACTTTTTTTTGACAAAAAAATAATCCCAATGAAAAATTATAAAAATTCTCTTGATTTTTTGTTTTTTTTCCTTAAACACCATTTCAGTCGCTCTGGCAGGAAAAATTTCTTGCTGGAGCAGACGACTAAAAAAAGTTTTATACTCTTACAGTAAATATTTATGGCAAACACAAACAATCAAGCACTCAAAGAAGCATTTATGAACATTGAAAAACAGTTTTGAAAAGGAGCTGTAATGAGAATGGGAGACAATGCTAATGTAGGACTAGTGAATACTGCTCATAGTGGTTCTTATGTGCTAGATTTGATCCTTTGAGGAGGCTATCCTGAAGGAAGAGTGATTGAGATTTATGGTCCTGAATCTTCAGGTAAGACGACAATCGCGCTCCATGCAATTGCAGAGATGCAAAAAAGAGGAGAAACAGCAGCTTTCATTGATGCCGAACACGCATTAGACCCACATTATGCTAAGAAATTAGGAGTCAATACTGAAGAACTCATTCTTTCTCAACCAGATTATGGAGAACAAGCCCTTCAAATCGCAGAAGAACTCGCAAAAACTTGAGCAGTAAAGATGATCGTAATTGATTCGGTAGCTGCTCTCGTTCCAAGAGCCGAAGTGGAAGGCGATATGGGAGATTCCTATATGGGACTTCAGGCGAGAATGATGTCACAGGGACTTAGAAAGCTGACTTCCGTCCTCGCAAAAACAGGAACAATGTGTATCTTCATCAACCAAATCAGAATGAAAATATGAATTATGTTTGGGAATCCAGAGACGACCACAGGAGGAAACGCGCTCAAGTTCTTTGCCTCTCAGAGAATAGAAATCAGAAAAGGAGATAAAATCATGGAGGACAAAGAGCAAATCGGATATTTCGCCAAGATTAAAGTCGCTAAAAATAAAATCTTTGCTCCCTTCAAAACTGCTGAATTACCTATAAAATGGAGTATGGGATACGACAAAACAACAGATATTATTGAAGCAGCATTAATTCTAAAGCTTATCTCCAAAGCAGGAGCTTTCTATACCGTAGGAAATGAAAAACTTCAAGGGAAAGAAAAACTCGCTAAATACCTTGAAGGAGAAGAAAAAATCCGCAACAACTTAGAAAAAGAAATCCAGTCAAAAATCAAAGACATGAGACTTGGAAAAAAAGTCCTCGATGATGAAGCTTTAAGCAAGATGGAAGCGATCATAGAAGACGAAAGTCAATCCATCGAAGAATAAAAAAATCATTACCATGCATTTCAAAAAAGCTGGTCCTCAAGAAGCAGGATCAGTTTTTTCTTAATCAATATATTCTTGTAAAAAACCGCACTTTTTAGCATTCATACACAAAAAGCCAGACTTATTCACAAATCAGCTGATCCTTATTTTTTTCATAAAGTTCGAGAATCTCAGGTTCTGCTTCATATTTAGGGAAAAGAAGCTGCCCCATATCAATTTTTAGAGAGCAAAGATCCGCAATCTCCTCCGTCACATGAATCCACGAATCAATCTGAGCTTCAGAATAGCCGTTTTCCAGACAGATTTTTCTAATTTCTTCTTCCGTCATAAGATGATTTTCCGTAGTCAAGACTCTATGTTGAGGGTCATAAAGTTTTAGATTATCTTTTATCGCCATAGCCAATTCCTGCGTAGGCTTATCCTCTGGTTTTGGGTAAATATAAATATTACTCACTAGACAAGAAGCCTGACCCCTTTCCGCCAAGAGAAGCACCGCCTTATTAATCTTCTCAATCTCCGGTTCTTTTGCCTCATTTTGAGCAATAATTTCAAGATAGCAATTCTCGGCTCAGAGCTTATCCTTCAGCATAGTAAAGATCTCTTCCGTCTTAGAAAGCGATTCACCGTTACTCAAAAGTTTCGCAATCCACGAGTCCACTCCACCAGAGAAAACCAGAATTCCTTCCTTATATTTCTCCAAAAGAGTAATATCAATCTTTGGTCTACCTGCAACCCCCTGCTGCCCCGCAAAAGACGTAATCTTCATAAGATTCAGATATCATTGAGTATTTTTAGCCAAAAGACAGATACTTCCGATAGCATTAACGGCTGGAGCATTATCAACATTCAAGACAAATCCGACTTCTAAACCGACAATCGGTTTAATCCCTTCAGCATTTGCCGCTTGATAAAACTGAATCGCTCCATACATAACATCTAAATCCGTGAGAGCAAGAGTAGGAAATCCGAGTTCCTTTGCCCTCTTGATGATAACTTTAGGCGTTCAAACCGATTCTAGAAAAGAATAGGTGCTACGCCCATGAAGTGGAACATACATAACGAAACTATCAAAAATAAACTTGCTTGAGTGTAAGGTTTTTCCTTCAGAAAGCAACGCTTCTTACGCGCAATAAAAAAAAGAAAAGGCTGATTACCACACTCAAAAAACTACCCTTTCTGAGACAAAAAATCTTTAATACATCCAAAAACCTCTCCTGTTTTCTCCTCCAAAGTATGTTTCTCCTCAGGCTTAAACGAGCTCAAAACCCAATCAACGACTTGACTTTGAACAGCCGGCCTATCCACCCCAATCCTAACCCTCCAAAACTCTTTTGTTCCGAGCTTTTCTATGATGCTCTTGAGTCCATTATGCCCTGCGGGACTTCATCAGAATTTGAGAGCAATCCTTCCTGTAACGAAATCAATCTCATCATGAAGCACCAAAATAGACGCTGCTGGGATTTTAAAAAACCTCGCCAAAGGAGCAACACTTTCTCCCGAAAGATTCATATACGTTTGCGGCTTGCAGAGCAAGACCTTTTCTCCCTTCCATTCAGCAGAAATCAGCTCCGCCTTATATTTACTTTCATAGCTCCAAGCTCACAAAGCGAAATGCTGATTCCACAAATCTAAAAAATGAAATCAGATATTATGCCTCGTTTTTTCATATTTTGGTCAGGGATTTCAGAGTCCAACGATCAACTTCATCAGTTTTTCTGAGAGAAAATAAAAGCTTTTCTTAAAGTTCATCTACAGCAAACCTTTATAAACCTTCCCCCTTCTTTTGCAAGAAAAAATAGGACAAACGCTTAAATCTCCTTGCAATTAAGGGAGCAATCTTTACCTTAATTCAGAATCTCTTTTACTTTTGAGAACGAAAATGCAATTTTATGATGAAGTCAAAATAACCATCGAATCTGGAAAAGGAGGAGACGGAGTAGCAAGTGGAAGAAGAGCTCCAGGAATCCCGTTTGGAGGCCCTTCATGAGGAGATGGCGGAGACTGAGGTTCAGTATACATTACCGCATCAAAGGACGAAAACACCCTTATTGAGTATAAATATAAAAAAAGTTTTAAAGCAGAACCTTGATTTCCAGGTAGGACCAAAGACCAATATGGAGCACACGGTGAGGACCTCCAACTAATAGTCCCTGTAGGAACGGTAATAAAAGACGCCGAAACCTGAAAACTCATCACTCAGCTAGAACACGACCAACAAAGCGTAGAAATCCTCAAAGGTGGAGAAGGAGGCTATGGAAACATCCACTTCAAAGACGCCGTTAATCAATATCCAAACTTCTACCTCCTCTGAGAACCAGGACAAAAAAAAGAGATCATTCTGGAGCTCCAACTGCTCGCTGACGTAGGCTTGATCGGCTCCCCAAGCGTGGGAAAATCCTCCCTTATTAACTGTATGGCAAATGTTAAGGCAAAAGTCGCCGATTATCCTTTTACTACCCTGGTTCCAAATCTAGGCTCCGTATCCGTTGGTGATTTCAGGTTTAATGTAATTGACATCCCAGGACTCATTGAAGGAGCATCTGAGGGAAAGGGGCTAGGAAACGCTTTTCTCAGACACATTTTGAAAGCAAGAATCTTTGCCTTTGTAGCCGACCTTTCCAGATTTGAATCCTGAATCAAAGAGACGATAGGGCTTTTCAGCGAAATTATAACCTACATCAAGCAAAAATTTAGCGAAGGAGAAGAGCTTACCTTCATCCTCAGAGAAGACGGAAACTTTATCATACTCGAAGTAAAAAAAAGAGAAAAACTCCTCCTTAGCAAAAAAATAATCCTGATCCTCAACAAACGAGACCTCCTAAACGATGAAGCCATCCTCAGAGAATACAAAACAACCCTCTATGCAGAGCTCAATGACTTCCTGAGAGAGAATAATTTCCAGAGGCTCGATGAAGAAATCCTAGAAAAAAATACCTTCACAACTTCAGCAGGAACCTACTACGGCGTTGGAGAAATGCTAAGAAAACTCGCTGAACTCCTCCAAAAAACCCCAGACAATGGCTATCACCCAGAAAGCATCTTTGATGAAACGACCTATTTCGAAGAGCCTGAAACTGAAGATTTGACAATGGTCACAGAGATCACCGAGCAAGAGAAACCAACCTTGATCAAGGACGGGTATCTTGAAGCCCTAGAGAGTAGATTCCTAAAAGTTTGGTATCTCCAGAACCGCGAAATCTGCAAACTCGTCTTTATGATCCCTCGAGGCAACGACCAAGCCGAGCAATATTTTCGACAACAAATGCAAAGCAAAGGCTTTCTAGAGATCCTCTCATCTGAAGGAGTAATGAAAGGCGATGTGCTCAGAGTCAAAAGCTATTACGAAAACTTTGACGACAAATACATCCAATATTAAAGGGAAAATTCCAACAAACAACAGGCATTAGAAAAAAATCTGATCCAATCCTTATCTTTCAGACTATTCTAGCGGATTCTCCTTCTAAAAGAGGGAAATCAAAAAAAGAAGACGATCGTCTTCTTCTTTTTTTTAATAATTTTTTCCAAAAAGTCTTTTCCAAAAGCTCTCTTGCTTCTCATTTACTCTTTCCTCTTGCTTCTCATTTCCTCTTTCCTCTTTCCTCTTTCCTCTTGCTTCTCATTTCCTCTTTCCTCTTGCTGAAGATAACCTATCAAATTCCCTTCTTCATCAACAACAGAATAAGGACTAATTTTCGAGAATATCGAGATGTTTGCTCAAGCACAGATTCTCGCTCATTCTCAGATTTGCACATCATATCAGATTTCCGCATCATTTCAGATTATCACTCCAGCTCAGATTTTTGTATTCTTCCAGATTTGTGTATCAGTTCAGATTTCCGTATTATTTCATATTTCCGCATTATTTCATATTTGCGCACGATCTCAGATTATCACTTCTCTTCAGATTTTGTTGTCAGGAAGCATTTCCACTAGATTTCAGATTATCACTCCAGCTCAGATTTTGTTGTCAGGGAGAATTTTCACTCGAGCTCAGATTATCACTCCAGCTCAGATTATCACTTCAGCTCAGATTCTCACTTCAGCTCAGATTCTCACTTCAGCTCAGATTTCCGTATTAGCTCAGATTTTCGTATTAGTTCAGATGTTCGCTTTAGCTCAAATATGAACATTGCTTCCTAAAACAGCCCCCTCCTTGATAACGACATTTGGTCCAATAACACAGCCCTCTGGAACAACAACAGAAGGATCAATCTGTGCTGAAGGATCCACCTCTGCAGTAGAATGAATCTTAGTAATTTTAAGTTCTCTTCCATTAAGAGTAACTTTAAGATTTCCCGAAGTGGTTTCTTGTATTTTCGCTATTGGCTCCTTAGTTCCTCCAGTTTCTGAAGTTTCAGGATTAAGAGTTCATTCCTGACGCTCTGCTCAAAAGATATCTTTCTCCATTCTTATTTTTTACAAGAAATCATAAAAAAACAAGATAAATATACAAATACAGACCTATTTGTCAAGTAAACTTTTTACCAAAAAACGAAAATTACTCACCTTCTACGATTTCTACTCCTTCTAGATCACGCAAACCACCAGCATTGATCAGATTTGTAAATCCTTTTTGCTCTAAAAAGCGAATCACTTCACCTGCACGACGCCCAGAACGGCAGTATACATAGACTGGTTCAGTTTGTGGAATTTTCTCATAGTTCCCAGCAAAAATATCGCCCATCTTGATGTGTAAAGCTCCCTTTACATGCCCAGCAATCCATTCCTCTTCTTCACGTACATCAAGATAGATTTTTCCTTTCTGCTCAGCAGTATTTTCCTTACATTCAGCAGAAAAGGCACTACAAGAATGAGAAGTGTTAAAATACCATATCCCAAAAAGTGTCCCCATAAAGGCAAGGATAATGGTAAGGAGAAGTGAAGTTTTCTTCATTATTTCTAAACAAAAATAAACAGTGAAATTCTAGGGGATTCCTTTAAAAATGCAAGAAGATTCTTATGTTTTTCTTTTGTTGCAAATTCCTCTGAAAAGTGTATACTTTCTTCGTGAGTCATCTCCTCATCGCCGTGGTGGATTAAAAAGCAAGAAAGTAAGTCAGATTTTTTTGCCTTTTAATCTGTCTCAATAGTGCTGAGGAAAGCTCATCGCTTTTATTTTTTTCTACGAAAACGATGGTCGTAAAAAAACAATTTGAAATCGCTCGTCAATCTACCGTGCGATACGGAAAACCAGTTTCCTTTGAAATGGGAAAACTCGCAGTGCAAGCTGATGCAAGTATTAGAATGCAGATGGGAGAAAATGTACTTCTCTACTCAACCGTAATGGAGAAAAATCCGAGAGAAGGGATGGACTTTTTGCCGCTCATGATTGATATGAGAGAAAGTTATTCTGCTGCTGGAAGAATCGGAGGTGCAGTCTATAGAAGGAGAGAAGGAAGACCTTCTGATCAAGCGATTCTCTATGCGAGGCTCACTGATAGAGCGCTCAGACCTATGTTTCCAAAGGGAATGATCAACGATGTCGTGGTCTCTGTGACTCCACTTGCACTTGATCATGAAATCAGTCTTGGAGTGATGGATATTATCGGAGCTTCGCTTTCTATTATGGCGGCGGGGATCCCTTTTGATGGTCCCGTAGGTGCAGCTCAGATCGGCTATCTTGATGGTGAATTTATCGTAAATCCTACCAAAGAACAGTTGGAAAAATCTGAATTAAATCTTTTGGTAGCAGGAAAGAAAGGTTCTATCAATATGATTGAATGTGAATCGCTTGAATTCCCTGATGAACTGATGAAACAGGCTTTCACGCTTGGACAAAAAGTAATTGATGAGGCCTGTGATCTTCAGCTTGATTTCTTGAAGACCTTAGACATTCAGCAGAAAGAAATCACCTTCAATAAGCCAAGTGAAGCAACAATGGCATTTGTAAAATCACTCTTGACCGATGAAAAGCTCCAAGCCCTTGCTGGAAATACCAAAGTTCCTTTCAACGATCTTTTCAATCAGTATGAAAAAGAAGCTTTAGAAGCAGCAAAAGAAAAAGCTGAATCCGAAGACGCAGAAGAATACACAGAAAGCAAGATCAAGATGGCAGTTTTCAATACGGTGAAAGCGTTCATCAGAAATAGAACCCTCGCTACAGGAAAGAGAATTGACGACAGAGAAATCAAAGATATTAGACCGCTTTTCTGTGAGACGGACAATCTCCCAAGAGTGCATGGTAGCGGCCTATTCCGAAGAGGAGATACACAGGTGCTTTCTACCGTAACGCTCGGAGGGCCAAAAGATTACCTTGTCCTTGAAGATATGGAGCATAACGATGTTGAGCAGAGATATTTCCATCACTATAACTTTCCTCCTTTCTCTACTGGAGAAGCGAAAGCCATGAGAGGAACAGGAAGAAGAGAAATCTGACACGGAAGATTGGCAGAAAAAGCCCTTGAGAATATGATTCCAAGTAAAGAAGAATTCCCATATTCTATCAGAGTGGTTTCAGAATGCCTTGGATCTGGAGGTTCAACCAGTATGGGATCCGTATGTGGTTCTACCCTTGCCCTTATGGATGCTGGAGTTCCGCTCAAGAAGCCAGTTGCAGGAATTGCGATGGGACTGATGACTGAAACCGATGAAAATGGAGCAGTAACCAAACATATGGTGCTTAATGACCTTATGGCAACTGAGGACTTCACTGGAGATATGGACTTCAAAGTCGCAGGAACAAAAAAAGGAATCACCGCAATCCAGCTTGATACCAAACTCAAAGGTCTGACTTTGGATATTGTACATGAAACGATTGATAGGGCAAGTGAGGGATACAAAGAGATTATGGACTTTATGCTAGAAACTATCCCAACTCCGAGAGCTCAAGTCAAAGAATATGCTCCAAAGATTCATGTTTTCAAGATCAACCCTGAAAAAATCAAGGAAGTGATTGGAAAAGGTGGAGAGATGATTGATAAAATTATTGAGCAATGCGACAATATCAAGATTGACTTTGAAGATGACGGAACCTGCTTCCTTACCCATGAAAAGCAAGAAATGATTGAAAAGGCTAAAAATCTGATCCTTGAGATTGCGACAGATCTTGAGGTAGGACAAGTCTTTGATGCAAAAATCGTGAGAGTAGAAGCTTACGGACTCTTCGTTCAGCTTCCAAAGGGAAAGCAAGGACTCTGTCATGTTTCCAATCTCGGTCAGAAGTTTACTGATGGACTAGAGAAGCACTTCAAAGTCGGAGATACGATCAATGTTGTGATTTCTCAGATCGGATTTGATGGAAAAATCGCAGTAAAAAGAAAATTAGCATAACAACCCTAAATAAAGAAAAATCCTGACTCGTAATTGATCAGGATTTTTTTTGAATCAGATTTTTTCTAATTTAGTTTTTGCAACTCTTTTCGAAGCTTCTCCTGCTCTTTCGTCAATTTTTTTGGCACAGAAATCTGAAGTTCTACAATCATATCTCCTTTTGACTTGAAAAGCCCCTTTTCTCCAAAACCCTTTGCCGCTACACGGACTTTTTGCCCTACTTGAGTTCATTTAGGAATTTTTACGGTCATTTTCCCCTCAGGATGCGGCACTTCGACCTCTCCTCCCAGCACCAAATCAAAAAGGGAAACCTCAGCTTTTACATAAAGATCATCCATCTTCCTCGCATATTTCGCGGAATCCTGCACCAGAATCTTCACATAAAGATCTCCAGAAGGGACATCTCCAGCTCCCTGATCTCCTCTTCCAGCATATTTGAGGAAACTTCCAGACTTTATACCTGCAGGGATTTCCAAATCTAGCACCTCTTTGCGATTCTCCAGTCCGCCATTTCAAACCACTTTCCCATCCTTTTTATAAAGTTTTCAAAAACCTGAGCATTCAGGACAGGCAACCTGAGTCTGAAATACTCCAAACGGAGTTTGTGCCTGCTGACTCACTCTTCCCGTTCATTTACAGTGTGAACAGGTTTCTTCTGTAAGCCCATCAGCTTTTACCGCCCTCGTATAGGCAATTTTCTTTTTGACTCCAAGATAGGACTCTTCAAAAGTAATCTCAATATGCTTCTCCAAATCCGTCCCTTTTGTTGGTTTCCTCGTCCTCGATCCTCCAGTTCAAAAGCCACCTCCAAACATTCCTCAGAGAAGATCGCCAATATCGCCAAATCCTCAGAAGTCAAACTGAGCGCCATTTCCTCCTCAAACCCCTCAGAAATCAAAACCTCAAGCTCCAAAACCTCCTTTCCTATACATATCATATTGTTGCCTTTTCTGATCGTCAGAGAGCACTTGATAAGCCTCATTAATCTCTTGAAACTTTTCCTTTGAGCCTCAACGATCCGGATGATACTTCACAGCCTGCTTTCTAAAGGTCTTTTTTATCTCATCTGCGGTAGCAGTTTCACTCACCCCCAAAATCTCATAATAATTCTTTTTTGGATCAAAATCCATTTTCCTCTCACTACAAAACTAAAAACATAGCACCAAAATAGCAAAGGTGATTTTATCAATTCAAAGGAAAAAAACAAGTAAAAATACTGACTTTCTACCACGCAAAATTACTGATCAATCTGAACAATCCTCAACTGTGGTTGGCGAGAGTTCCCAGCGACCCTTTCTCCAACAAAAAGTACATAATCTCCTTTTTTCACAAAAGCTTTCTCCTTCAGAACAGCAATCGCCATATCCTGATCTTCAGACATATGGGATCAGAATTTTTCAACTTTTTCAGAAATAATTCAGTAATTAATCCCAAAAGAATAGTCCAAAACCTCCTCTGTAGTAAAAGAAATTACAGGCTGATTAGGCTTAAAAGCAGACAAATATCTCGCAAGATTCCCAGAATAAGAGAAAGCTACTACAACCTTTGCATGAATATCATCCGCAAGCATCAGAGCATAACGTGCAAGCGCCTTTTTCAAAACTTCTGACTCTTCTTCTGACTGGAGGTCAAAATCCTTGTGCTTATTGCAGGTTGTTTTTTCTGCCTCCATTACAGTCTTTTCCATATATTGAACAGCTTTCACAGGATATTTTCCAACGGCCGTTTCATCAGAAAGCATCACGGCATCCGCCCTCATAATGACAGAATTATACACATCACTTACCTCAGCTCTTGTTGGGAAAGGATTGCTCACCATACTCTTCATCAATTCAGTAGCAATAATCACAGGCTTCCCATAGACAAAACACATATCCAAAATTTTCTTTTGATATACTGGCAATTCGTGAATAGGCATCTCAATACCAAGGTCTCACCTCGCTATCATAATACCATCAGAATATCTGACAATAGCTTCCAAATTTTCCAAGGCTTCCTTATTTTCAATCTTAGAAATAATCTTCACACCTGTTCCTCCATTTTCATCAAGGAAGCTCCTAATTTCCTGAACATTCTCCCCAGTTCTGATAAAAGAAGCCGCCACATAAGCAATTCCCATCCTTATACCAAAAAGAATATCCGTTTTATCTTTCTCTATCATCGCTGGTAGTGAAATTTTCGCTCCAGGAAGATTGATATGCCTCTTAGATCAGATTTCTGCATCATTAAGCGCTTTTACAACCAAATAATCTGAAGTAATTTCAACCACGACCACGACCAAAAGCCCAGAATCAATAATAATTTCCTGCCCAACTGAAACATCAGTCAAAATGCCAGGATAATCACAGAAAACATCCGAATCCTGCACAAGTTTTGAGGTATCAATCACAATATGAAAAATCTGATCCTTTGAAATCGCTAAAGGAGTAGTTCTTACGCCCGTCCTGATATCCGGTCATTTAGTATCCAAAAGCAGACTCAAATGAGTTTTCCCTTCTGCATTCAATCTATTAATTTCAGACATCAAAGCCTCCGAAGTTTCCGGCGTTGCATGAGTAAAATTTATCCTAATAACATCAACCCCCGCCTCAAAAAGCTCTACAATTTTTCCTTTATCATAATCATCTCTCACGGTAGCAATAATCTTTGTCAATCTCATCCCAAACACTAGTAATATAAAATAAGAAAGATACAGAAATGCCTATAAATAGCAAGCTAAAAACGAATTAAACAGTTTAGACGAAAGGAAAAGGCACAAAAACTACGCTTTTTTCTCCAGCCACCGTTTTGATTGTCTTGTGAGGAATTGAGCTTCAGAAGGATCTTTTAGGAGCATCTTTACAGCTTCTTCAAGAAAAATCGTATTCTGACTTCCTTTCAGCAGGACAATCCACTTTTCATCAGATTTTTTGAGGTATTCAAGGACAAATTCTCCCACCTCAGAAGCCGAATGACAAAGCTGAAACCTTGAAGGCGAGAATCAGATTTTTTCTAATTCGTCAGCGAGAAACTGATGCATTGAATCTCCAAGTAGCACTACAAAATCTGCGCTCTGCTGCACATAGCCAGCTAGCAAACGATGCTCCTTTTCCGTCAAATCTCCAAGCTCTCTCATATCTCCCAATACCAGCATCACCTTTCTCTGCTGAGGAAGCGACTTATTAAGGATCAAGGTTGTATCAATGAGCTTTCTCATACTGAGTGGAGAAGCATTATAGGTAGAATCGATAAGGATACTCTCCTCTTTCCCAGCAAAGATCGAACATCTTCACGGCTGAAGCTGAAAAATCAAAGGCTCTGCCAACCAAGCCTCCATATCAAGCTCCTTGCGACCAAACTTCAACGCCAATACTTGAGCAATAACCAAAGCAACCGTAAGATAGCCATAATTCGGTTTTCCCAAAAGATTTGTTTGAAGATTTAACGACTGCTTCTTGAGCTGCACAGCAAGATCCGTCAGCACAAGATGCTTACTTTTATAGTCAAGATGAAGTTTTTCATCAGAAAAAGTCAGATTTGCTTTACTGTTTGAGCCTAAAGTTTGATAAGTTAGTTCATCAACACCTAAGGTTCAAACGAGCTGCTGAGCATACAGATCATCCAAATTCAGAAAAGCCATTTCTCTCGTATTTTTTACCATTTTTACTTCTTCTCTAGCAATCTCAGATGGATTACCAAATTGTTCAGAATGCACCGCATCAATCGCAGTAAAAACACCGATATGTGGCTTATTAATACTTAGCAAAAACTCCATCTCCTTTGGTCTATCAATCCCATATTCTAGCACGATAATATCATACGCCTTCTTTGAGAAAAAAGCTTTTTTGAGTGCCAGAATCGCCGTTTTCAGAAAAGTAAAAATCTGAGGTTCTCGACGTTCTACCTGGAGAATAGAGAGTGACATTCAGAGTTCGCCATTGAAGTTTTTTGGAGAAGTATAAATTCTCTGCTCAGGAAGAGCTTTCTGCAAAGTTTGATGAATAATCATACGGCATGAAGTTTTACCCACACTTCCATTGATTCCTATAGTGAAAACCTGATATTTCTTGAGATAATATCTCGCACATCGCCCAAGAAAACAATAATACTGAAATAACAACCAGGTCTTCATTCCACAATAAACTACAATCTAAAAAACAGATTTAGATTAGAGTTTTCTCTAAGAAAAGCAAGTTGTTCTTTGAATAAAAGCAATAAAATATCTCTCACATGGCTAAGCTGCGGTATGATAAACCTGATTATAAATATTACTAGAGAAATCATCAAATCCGGGAAGCCCGTGATAAACCTGATTATAAATATTGCTAGAAAAATCTTCATCAAATCCGGAAAGCTGAGGAGCATCAGAAATTCCCATATCATTCATTTTCTTCTGAATAGAAACCAAGCTTTCATTCAAGAAAAGCCCCGTTCTATAGTATTTCTTTCTCCAAGCTCTATTCCGTTTTTGCTGCGGAGTTAATCATTTTGGATCATTTTGAGCAGCGAAAGGATTATTCTTATCAACATATTTATTATATTCTTGCCATGGAAGAAGGGTAACCGGCTTACTAGCAGGAAGACTAGGCAAAGAAGATCAAAACACCTTTTTCAGCGTAGAATCCTGAGCAATTGTTGACAAAACATGACCTTTACTAAAATAATCCATGAAAAAATTCAAAACATCTTCAAACTGCTTTGGAGGAGGAGCAGAGTTTAATCTCAAAACTTTTCCCTTAAAGAGATACCACAAAACATCCCTTGCATCTGTTTGTTTATACACAGCAGAAGACGAAAAAGGATTTGGCTTACCAGATTCATCATGGATTGTGAACGAGATAGTATTTTTTGTACCATAATTTTTCACTGCATTAGCGGTTCTGATCCAGCTAATAAGTTCCGAATAATCTCACTCTGAAGGGACAAACCATGTAACAAACTGTCTGAGCAAAAATTCCGGAGCATTTGGAAGATCTTTTGCTTTATTTAAGTCACCCAAAACCTTCGTCCAAAAATCTGCTTTATCATTTTTTTCATCAATATCTTTCCCCGTAAATCATGAACGATCATAGGACTTATTCCTCGAAATGGTAGAAGGAGATGCTAACATCGCATAGTGTCCCGTAAGTCCACTATTTGAAGCCCAGTCTCCATCGAGGTTATCCTCACTCCTCTCCCAAAGTTTATCTTGAACCGCCTTGAGGATAGGATCATGGGCACAATCTGAGCTCTTAAGTTTGAGAAAATAATTATCAATTGATTTCTCATTTTCTCTCCATCGAATATCCAAGTTATCAAGCAACTTACCATAAGGAATATTGGGAGAAGAACTATCAAAATCTGATAATTTATATCCTGTAGAACGAGCAAAATTCCTCTCATCTGACGGAGGGAATACCTGATTAAGCAGATGAGCTGCATATTCTTGATTTTCCCATTTTTTAGCAAAAAGCGTCGTCGGCAACATATAGTTTCTCGCCAAAGCATCAAACCACTTCCTCATAGCTTTATCACCATATCTATTCATGATACCACTCAGCATCACATAGGTCATAGCCACTTTAAGTTTACTATGATTTTCTGGGGTTTTCGCCAAATCTCACATTTTTTTGAGATTTCAGAGTGCAGATTCAATCCTTCCAGATTTGATAAATCTATTGAAATCATTAGACGCTATGGCAAAATTATTATGAGAAATCTTCCCATACGCTCATTCTACAGCAGATTTTCCTGTCGTTTCATTAGCAGCCTTCTCTAATTCTCCTGCAAATTTATCCGAATATTTCTGCTTAAGAATTTGCGTATTTTCACCATCAACAGAACCAAATGCTCATTCTGTCCCATTTGCATTTCTGATATTATTGACAATAAAATCCACCTCTGATTTTTTTAGCTGATCCTGAAGCTGATCAGCATTCTTCACTCCAGCCTTTATCTTTTCTAAGACACCAGCTCTAATATCTCTATATGTCTTGTAAGGCCCATCCCCAAGCAAACACTTCACCCAAAGTCCCTGATTATCCTTACCTGACAACCCACGATAAAGTCCCTTTCATTGCCTAAGATTTGCAATCATTGCGGCTGCCATAATTGGTCTCAGTCCATCGTTGTTTACAACAGATTCCCCACTAAGAAGGATCTTCTGCAAAGTATTCCCCTTTCCGATGATCGCATCTAGCGTATAGCCACTCGGATGATCAAACCCTTTTTCAAAAAGATTAGCATAGTCTTGCATAGAGGCAAATTTATTGATCCAAGCTTCTATTCCTTTCCAGATATTTGCGTCTTTCTTGAGCATTGCTTCCTCATGGAGCTTATTGGCAGCATCTTTGATCGAGGGGATAAAGCCCAAAGTATCTCATATCCACTTGTAAATTCCCTTTCCTGTCACCAAATATCCCAAAAAATCTTCATTTTGTTCCTTTTGATATTCATCTAGCTTGGAATTTAGATTTTTCCAGATAGTCTTCCGTGCAAAAAGTACAGACTGAATACTTGTAAATTTCCAGGTTCTATTATGGGAAGAGATCACACCTTGCCTAGCCTGCTTCTCCTCTTCAACCTGAGACTGAGTCTTGGGAGCAAGCTTTTTTTCATTTAAAAAGAATAAAAAATCTGAATAACTCATCTTGTGTTCGTAAGTCTTAGATTCTCACTCAAGATTCACAAATTCAGAAGAAACAGAAAAAGTATGATCAGAATTATGCTTTACCTTGTAAAGAATAGAATACCTTTTCATTTTTGAGCTTTGAGGATCTGGGACAACATCTGTTGTTCAGAAATATGAAACATCCTCTTTTTGACCGACAGTTCCATCCAAATGATTTGGAGTCGTAGTAAATTTCCCATTTTCAAAAACCGCACCTCACAGGACATTTCTGTCACAAAGACCTGCTTTCTGAAAATCCTCCATCTGTTGATTAAAATCTTTTTTCTCACTCAAAACCTTCTTAGCTCCTCCATTCAAAAGACCACGAATCTTATCAAGAGTTTCTTTGGTCATAGTCAGCGTTCGCTCTTTTCCCTCTTCAGAAGCAGAAAGCTTTCTCTCTGTTCCGCTTGACTTTAACTTAAAGGTAGGTGGCGTTGCATCTTTATTGACCTTTACAATTTCAAGTTTAATCCACGACATTCATCAGTTTTCATAAGGAGGAAGCGCACTTTCACACAAAGGACCATAAATACTAGCACCTTCCTTAAATCCACAATCTGGATCCTCACTTTGCATTCCATCAAGAGACTTCCAAGCTTCATAAAACTGCTCCAATACTGATTCCTTCGACTCTGGAGTCCCTTCAGGAGAGGAATCCGAAGGATCTGTAGAACCTTCAGGTTTATTTTTATGCGGAGAAAAACGATAATCTTCAGTACATTTTCCCAGTTGAGATAAATTATCGAAGAATGAATCCAGTTTTTGTTTTCAAGCTCTCGGATCATAATTGTCAAAGATAGAATTGTCCTGCCCAAGTTTAAAAAGGAACAAGAGTTTTCCAAGATCATTACCTTTGAGGGAATAAAGCCCAGGAGAAGCCGGATTTTTTCCATAAGCAAAAAGCCTCTCAAAAGAATATCTATCCTCTACAGAAAGGGGAACTTTACTAATATCAAGCTCATACTCTAGAGGAAGCGCATCAGAGGACTGTCCATAAAAAAAATCATTATAATCCCAATGCTTACCTGGAAGTACCTTCTTTTTTACAGGAATCGTATAGCCACTAACCGAAATTTCAGACGTATTGAGATCAAAAAGTTCCAAAAAAAACTTCTCAAAAGCAGCAGTATCCTGACCAAAAAACGACAACATCGTGCCATCTTTCATCTGCTTAAGCCTCATCTGAGCAATCAGAGAGAAAAATCCGCTCTGATCGGATAAGAGAGAAAAGTCAAAATCTGATTTTTTCAGTTCAGTCAGATAGGCACAAAGTTTTGGCTCTTTAGTTGCCAAATCTGCAAGATACACCTTCCAGTAAAGAGCATTTATCTTCTCTACTACAAGATCACGCTCCGCATCAGAAGTCGCTGCTTCATATTCTTTCTCAAGTGCATCATAGGCTTGTTTTTTCTCCGGAAATACCTGCAAAAGAGCAGGAAAGTTCGCAGGAAATTGCTGAAAAATCGTAGGAAAGAATGGGACAACCTTATCAAAAGTATCTTTCACATCATTGATCAGAATTTTCATCTCTTCAACTCTTTTGTGAAGCCTAGAAATCACCGCCTTACTTACAAAAGCATCTACAAAAGTTTGTTGGTCATGTGCTCGATCTTGAAATGCTTTTGTCTTGATTGCAGTCACATCTTCACCAGAAGCCTCGAGCTGATCTACAACTTTTCTCAAAGGAAGCACAAAAGTCTGAATCATTTTTTGGAAACGAGATTTTTGCTGAAAGTTATTGAGAGAATCAGCATACGCATGAACCGCACAGAGAAAAGAAGGCAAACTCTTGCTCTGATAGCGAACAGCCTCTGTAAAACTACGTTGTTCTGCGGGATTGAGTTGGGCCACAAACTCATCCATAATGCACTGAATCACTGCTTCTTCAACTTTAGCAACAAAAAGTGGATTCGACGTAGGGATTTCCCAAAACTTCAAAGACTCGATCTCTTTTAGCGAAAAATTTTCTAAATTTACCGTTCCATAGTCAACAGATTTGCTATTTTGGATCATATCGCGAAGGATTCCCTTCCCAGCAGACAAATCAAACCTTGCTTCCAGATCTAAATAGGTAGAATCAATATCAAAGTTTGGAGCATAAGAAAGCGTTTGAGCAAGCTCATCAACATGACCAGAGATCGCCTTATTTACAGAAAGAGCCCTCTGCTGTTCTATACTAAAAGCAGAAGAGTACAGGGAAGAATTCGTTTGATGCTGGTTCTTCTTTTTCCCCATCTCGATCACACTGACGAATAAAAACTTAACTCAATTATAACCGAATTTTCCATAAAAAATAATAAAATCTGATTTTTTATAACAATAAAACTTGCCATTTCAACATTTTATGACAAAAAACATTCCTTCTTCAGAGAAAACAAAAAAATCTTACTTGCAAATCCAGAGCAATTCATTAGCTTTAGATCAGCTTTTTTAGCTTTTTTTTGTGGTAAATGTCTGAAATTTCTAGAGCATTGATTTTTGATTCTGTCTTTGATCCCTATAAAGGAGTTCTCGCCTATGTAAAGGTTGTAGATGGCTCCTTTTCGGCAGGAGACGAGGTCTATCTGATCCACTCAGAAAAGAGTTTCCAACCAACAGAAGTCTGACACTTCACTCCAGAATATCAAGCCGACAAAAGCCTTAATGAAGGACAAATCGGCTATATCGTGACCGGACAAAAATCGGTAAGAGATGTGAAAATCGGAGATACCATCATCAAAACCAAGATCAATAAAAACGAAGGAACCAGCAAATATCATCAGTATTTGATTCCTGGATTTAGAAAAGTCACTCCTTATGTATATGCTGGGGTTTATCCGATTGACTCTACAGAATACGACAAACTCAAGGATAGTCTTGAGAAGCTTTCGCTCAATGATAGTGCAGTTGTCTATGAAATGGAGGATAGTAAGGCACTTGGACTTGGGTTTCGCTGCTGATTTCTCGGGATGCTCCATATGGATATCATCAAGGAAAGGCTTTTTCGTGAGTATGGGCTTGATACGATTTTCACGATTCCGACCGTGATGTATCTTGTGAAGTCCAAAAACCTTTCCATTCCGCTGATTAAAACTTGAATGAATATCAAAAGTTTGATTCAAACTGGGCTTTATCGTGAAATTCTCAAAAAAGAAAATCTGACTTTATCCACACAACAACAGGAACATTTAGAACACTCCGAAGGGATTTTCGGAACGATGCTGGAAGAACAGACTTTTGTGAAACTTGCCGAACTCTTGAAGCCACGAATCGTCGTAAAATCAGGTTCCGATATGATTGACCAAGGAATGATTGAGGAAATCTTAGAGCCGATTGGAAATGTTGAGATTGTCGGACCTGAAGAATTTGCAGGAAATATTATGGCACTTTGTCAGGAATATAGGGGGAAACTTCAGCATATGGAATACTTGGATGCAACGAGAGTGGTTTGGAATTACGAGCTTCCTATGGGGGAAATCATCGTTGATTTTTATGATCGCTTGAAATCTGCGACGAAAGGCTACGCAACGATGAACTATGAATTTAAGGGCTATCATGCAGATGACCTCGTGAAACTTGATATTTTTATCAATAATGAGAAAGTGGAGGCTTTAACCTGGGTTGTGCATAATGATAAAGCCTATTATCTCGGTCGTGAAGCGGTAGAAAAGTTAAAAACGCTGATCCCAAAACACCTTTTCGCGATCCCCCTTCAAGCCGGACTTGGAAATAAAATCATCGCTCGTGAAAACATTTCTGCTATCAAAAAAGATGTCCTCGCTAAATGTTATGGAGGAGATGTAAGCAGAAAGAGAAAGCTCCTTCAAAAACAAAAAGAAGGAAAGAAAAGAATGAAGGCTATCGGAAATGTAGAAATCCCTACTGATACGTTTGTGAAGATGATTACCAGGGATTAAAGCATTTCTCATTTACTACCGTAAACATTATGCAAAGACTTGATAAATACCTCGCAAATCTCGGACTAATTTCTCGTAGAGAAGCTACTAATGCTTGTAAATCTTGAAACATTCTCGTAAATGGAGAAAGCATGAAAAAATCTGACTTTAAGCTTTTTGGCTGAGAAATGCTGACAGTTTTTGGTCAAGAAATTAGGGTACTTGAAAAAGTTTATGCGATTCTCTACAAGTCAGCAGGCTATATTTCCTCAGATGAAGACGAATTTGGTTATTCGAGCTACAAAAAGCAGATGCTTGACTGCCCCTATGTGCATTTGCTCCATGTCGCGGGAAGGCTTGATGTTGATACGGAAGGTCTCCTTTTGCTTTCCAATGATGGGCAGTTTATTCATCAGGTCATTAGCCCAAAACGAGATAAAGAAAAAGAATATGAAGTCTGGCTCCAATCACCGATCAGCCTTACAGACTGCGAACAGCTCCAAAATTGAGTTCAGCTTGATGATGGATACCTTACCAAACCAGCAAAAGTCCAGCAACTTGAAGAAAAGAAAATCCTCTTGACCATCACAGAAGGGAAGTATCATCAGGTCAAAAGGATGCTGGAAGCGGTAGAAAATAAGGTCATTTATCTCAAAAGACTCAGAATCTGATCCCGAACCCTCGAAGGACTAGACAAAGGCCAGCGAAAACTCATCGACATCTAAAACACTACACTTCAATATACTTCACCTCTTCAGGTAGTTCTGCAACCTCCTTCCAAGGCTTTTCTAAATCGGCCGAATCCCAAGCAGCCCAAGGCTCTTGAGGAGTCGTCACTTGCGGTTTAAAAGGAATTTGAACCTGATTTTCAACAGGCTGAGGAACCCAAAGAGGAGTATAGAGCATTTGCAAAGAATCTTTTACCGCATCTTTAGCAGGCTCTTGAGTCGAATGCCCTAGCGTCTCTAATCCCTCAAAAACCATCCTTCCACGATCAATCCCCGCATAACAAAGCTTTCCTTGCTTATCGAAAGCAAAAGCTCCGCTCCATCATTCCTTTCCATAACAGTTCTCATCCGTTTGCTGCAATCCTAGAGTCCTAATCGTCGCTGTCTTGAGAAACTCTCTCGACGGCAAATCCTCTACCTTAGCTGCCTCCCAGTGATCAGCCTTTCCTCAGAGGAACTTCTGCACTCAGTGCGGTCCAGCAGCATAGAGCGTCCCCACCTCATCAATCGTATAAAGAGAAGCGTCTCCTTCTCTCGCATAATAGCCTCCATCCATTTCTTGAAGCTCAAACGCTTTGATCAAATTGGCTTTCTTCGTAGGAAGTTGTTCCTGAAGTTTCGCTACCTTAGCTACAACGTCTTTCGTATCAGCCATTTCTTCCGTTTTCAAATCTTGACATTTTCCATTATCAAAACAATGAAATGCTTTCCCAGGAACATCTACCCTATAAATCTTTTTTGGAGATGCAGGTCGTTTATACTCACCATCATTATCCTTCGGAAGCTGCTCAAAAGAAGGAAGACGGACTACCTCATGAAGAATCCCATCAATAAACCTTCGTCCAAGTTCATACGGATGGTTAGCATTAGTCTCTCGATGCTCTTTAGTAGTATCCACTGAAGCATCTTCTGGAGTTAAGGATGAATCGTCCGTTTTTTCGTTAACTACCTGCTGATCAGAATCAGCATTTTCTTTCTTTTTTAAAGCAAAATTATTGGTATAAGGACTTTTACGCTCATATGCTTCATCATTCCAGAGCGACTTCACGCTCTCTGGTCCACTTGCCTCAATTTTTTCTTTCATATCTTGAGAAATGAATCCCATCGACAAGACACTTTCCGGCGTCAAGGACGCAAACTCAACAGATGATAAATCTGATCCAATCCAATCTAATAATCCAGATAAAGCCCTTCTCGTCTGATTTCAGAGGATCTTATCTTCACGAATTTCTAGCAAAGTATCCGCATCCGCTCCATATCCTTTCTGAGCCTGAATCTTGGCAAAATTCGAGCTCTTCTGGATCAAATACGCTAAAGGTGAGTTCTTTTCATTCAGTAGCGAAGAAACAAGTTCTTGCTCTTCAGCACTAAGCCCCTCAAGATCAGCATCATCCATTTCTTCTTCCGCTGCCGGAGTTGTCTGAACAACTTCATCTGCTTTTTCACCTGCTCCAGCAGGAGTTTTACTTGCCGTAGCCTCTGGGTCATTAGCACTCGCAATTTCTACATAGTTTGTAGGATTTTCTCCATTCGCTCCAGCAGGTGCTTTCCTTGCTCCAGCATTTACTGCTTGAGCTCCCTCCGCTGCTTGAACAGCTCCATCTGCTTTTTCACCTGCTCCAACAGGAGTTTTGCTTGCCACTGCCTCTGGGGTATCAGCACTCGCAACTTCTACATAGTTTTTGGGGGTAGAATCACTTCCGCCAGAAGTTTCAGTAGTATCTTGAGCTCAAGAATTGCTTGTCTCAGGATTCACTACATCAGACGAGGATGAATCACGCAAAGAAACGCCCTCTTTCAGCTTAATTTTCCATGTTCCATTCTCCTGATCGACCGCCTTATCAAAAAGTTCTGCCAACGAGCTAAGCTTCTTCTTGGAGCCGTCAATCGTAAGACTACTCTTACCGAGCGCATGTTGAAGAGCTAAATTTTTTTGTTCTTCTGGCAAACTATTCAACTTTTCAAAAAACTGATCGATCGCACCAAAACTCTCATTTTTTTCTTTGATATTGATCCCACCGACCAACTGATCCAGTTCAGACTTTAGATTTTTATCTGCCGCCTCATCATTTTTAATAATTTCCACACTTCTCATCTTCTCTCACTTAAAAAATTAAAGTTTTTCCACTTCCTTGGCTAAATTGAGTATAATCTGAAACATCGCCTCCAAAAATGCATCATCAAGTGATGCTTTATGGATATGCACATAGCTATCCAAATCACGAAAATAGTCATAATGATACGCCAGCTCTCCGAGCCACTTTTGCACACGTTCAAGCTTTTCATCGTGCGACAAACGACTAAACGTTACTGCCTCTTTTTTCACATCAAGCATCTCAAGCAAACTGAAAATAAAAAATTCTCCTCAAGTATACTTCAAAACCTTACAAAAGTCAAAAAAATCAGACTTTTCTTCCTCGTTTGACTTACAGACTAAGATCGCTATACTCAAGAGCAAATTTTTGCCTCTTATGAAAACCGATGAAACGAATCCGACGTATCTATACAGCTGATCTTAAACGTATCTTTTCCAATCGAGGTGCAATGGTCATCGTGCTAGGACTCTGCATTTTGCCGTCGCTCTATGCCTGGTTTTACCTAAAATCCTCCCGAGACCCTTATGGGAATACCAGAGGCATCAAGGTCGCCGTCGTCAATAATGATATTGGAGCTGTTTTTAAAGAGGAATTTGTCAATATTGGAGCAGAAGTTATCAAAGAGCTAAAGACTGATCAAAATATCGGTTGGGTTTTTGTCGATGAAAATATCGCCAACCAAGGGACAAAACTAGGAAAATATTATGCTTCTATTGTGATTGAAAGCGGATTTAGCGAAAAGATGATCACACTTCTTGATGAGTTTCCTCAGCACCCAGAAATCCGTTATACTGTCAACGAGAAGCTCAACGCCATAGCCCCAAAAATCACCAGCAAAGGAGCAACGACGATCAAAGAAAATATCCAAAAATCTTTCATAGACACCGTCAATCGCATCCTGATGGAAAAATTGAATCTCGTGGGATTCGATCTCCAAGCTAGCAAAACAAGCGTATATGGTTTGATCGACTTCGTGCATGATGCTCGTGAAAGTTTAGATGCCGTTGATGAAAAAATCAATAAAATTCTGGAGATTTCCTACCGTTCGAGATACCAACTCGAGGAAGCCTATGGAAAACTCCCAACTCTCAAAAACGACATCAATCAAGGGAAAGAAGCGCTCTACCAAAGCAGGACACTTGCCGAGCAAAGCCTCAAACTTTTGGATACCGTCCCAGATCAAATCCAAACCCACAAAACCTCAATCCAAGACATCGCTAGAAGCATTGATAGCGAATTTTCTGCTATCCTTAGCTATGCCGATCAGAAAAACCAGAACCTCGAGAACGATCTTAACCAGATCACCACAAGACTCACCAACCTCGAAAATGAGCTTTGAAGACAAGCTCAGAAAATCACCCAGCGAAGAGATATGATTGATCACCTCCTTCCTCATACGCCTTTGACCGCCCCATTCAATAAACTACTTCAAAAGCTCAATCTCCTCCGTCAAAAAAGCATTTCCATCCGTTCCACTCTCTCGCCACTTTCACAAGACGCCCAAAAAGTCATCGACTTTAGCAAGGATACCCAAACAGCGATCCAAGGCATTCGTCAGGACCTCCGCACAAGCCTTGATGATCTCCACGATGATTATGAAACAAATATTGAACCCGCACTGCGTCAAGTCCTGAATCACACCCAAGATCTTTCAACCAGCGGAATAGAGAAACTCGACCGCCTCGAGAATAAACTACCTGATCTCCAGAGAAACCTTGAAGAAGGCGCAAGAATCATCAATACAGAAACAGAAAAAGTCAGATCCTTCCAAGAGAAACTCCCCAAACTTCAGAAGGATATCGGGACCATCGATCAGCACCTCCAAAAACTGAAGGCTAGCTGAAAACTAGAAAATTTCATTGAGGTAGCGACCCTCGACCCTGATCGTTTTTCTGAGTTTATCGCTGAACCGGTAAAGCTTGTAGAAAACAAGCTTTTTTCAATCCCTAATTACGGCTCTGCAATGTCGCCTTTCTTTACGACCTTAGCGATCCGAGTAGGCTCTCTGCTCAACATCTCACTCTTTACTACCAAAATCAGAGAGAAAACCTTCTACCACTGCAAACACTATCAAAAATACCTAGGGAAATGGCTCCTCTTCCTCAGCATAGCACTCATCCAGGGAATAATTGTTGCTTTGGGAGATATGTTTTTATTAAACGCTTATGTCGCTAATAAAGGAGCATTTATAGGAATCACGCTCCGAGCAGCAATGGTTTTCTCGATGATTATCTATACCACCGTCGCCACATTCTGAAACGCTGGGAAAGCAATCGTCATCGTCTTTTTAGTGCTCCAACTTTCCTGAGCTGGCGGCACCTTCCCGATAGAGCTTTCTGGTAGCTTTTTTCAAGCGATCAATCCATTTCTCCCTTTCACCTACACAATCATCGCGATGAGAGAAGCTGTAGGAGGCGTCCTTCGAGAAATATATCTCCCGAATATGACCATACTCCTGAGCTTTTTTGGAATCTTCCTTTGTGTTGGGATTTTCATTAAACCTCACATCGCTCCACTCATAGCCCGCTTTGAGCACAAATTCTCAACCTCTGAACTCTGAGAGCACTAGTAAACCTCACTCTTCTCAGAAATAAATACCGTTCTAATGAGGAGCAGTCCTCTTTTAAAAAAGTTCAAAAATCAGACTCCCCTTCTGAAAAAAACAGAGGCAACCAAAGTTTTCCTTGCAAATAGAGGCAAATTCCATATGCTAAGGTCAGTTTTTTTTGAACCTTTTATCGCTGACTATCGCTGAATATGCCTCGTATTGATGATGTAAAGAAAGATTTAAACCTAGATGAAGCCACTTTTGCCAAAGTATATGAAAAAGTTATGGGCAAAAAATTGACCGCAAAAACGGCTACAATTTCCGATAGCAATCTAGAAAAAATGAAATATATCATAGATCAGCTTCCAAAGAAAGCTGCTAAAAAAGCCGCTCCTGCCAAAAAAGCTGATGATGGAAAAATTTTAAAATCAGACGAAATAGGATTTGGAGGAGGCTTCCTTTCTGGACTAGGATTCACCAAACAAGAAGAAAAACCTGAAAGAGAAGACGAAGATAGCTTAGAACTCCACAATATCGAGATTCCCCTTACTTCCAATAAAGAAACAAGTCAAGAAGAGCTTTCGTTCTCTGATGCACCAAAGATAAGAAATGCTAGGGTTATTGCAAGGGCAGAACCTCGTCCAGTAGAACCTTCTAAAAAACCAAAATCAACTGCGTCAAAGGCAGGAGGAAATATCTCTATCGAACAGGGGACTTACAAAGCCAAAGAAAAACTACAAAAAAGCTGAAGTGGATTAGATTTTTTTGCTGATCATCTAGCACAAAAAAAGCAGCATGAACCAAAAAAGGTAGAAAAACCAGTGTTCAAAAAAGAGGAGAAACCAGCTCCAACACCAGCAGCGAAGGTTCATAAAGAAGCAACAACTTCATCAAATCTCGTCAAAAAAACAGAGGTAACCATTGAAGAAAATATTACGGTAAAAGAATTTTCAGAAAAGATCGGAGTTCCACTTCCAGAAGTGATGAAAAAGCTTATTGCCAACGGTATTATGACAAGTTTGAATGCAAGTTTGGATTTTGATACGGCTTCTCTGATCGCTGAAGATTTAGGAGTTACTCTTAAGAAGAAAGAAGCAACGCTTGATGTGCAGAGTTTTATGGAAGGAGATTTGCAGAAGATTTTGGATATTGATAAAGAGGCAGAAAAACAGGTTGAGAGAGCGCCAATCGTGACCGTGATGGGACATGTAGATCATGGAAAGACCTCACTTTTGGACTACCTCAGAAAAACGAGCGTTGCAGGAGGTGAAGCCGGAGGGATTACACAATCTATCGGTGCTTCTATGGTAAATTATAATGGAAAGCAGATTACCTTCATTGATACTCCAGGACATGAGCTCTTTACTTCGCTCAGAGCCAGAGGTGCAAAGCTGACTAATATTGCAATTATCGTGATTGCAGCAGATGATAGCGTAATGCCACAAACCATTGAATCGATCAACCACGCAAAATCCGCAGGAGTTCCAATTATCATTGCAGTGACCAAGATTGATAAACCAGGAAATAATATGGATCAGATTAAAGCTGATGTTGCCAAGTATGGACTGACTCCTGAAGATTGGGGAGGAGAAACGCCGTTCGTAGGAGTTTCGTCCAAGACAGGTCAGGGTATTGATCTTTTGCTAGAATATGTGCTTTTACAAGCAGAAATGCTTGAACTCAAATACAATCCTGACAGACAGGCGGTAGGAGTAGTTGTAGATGCCTACAAAGATCCAAAACAAGGAGTGGTAGCAAGCTTGATCGTGCTGACTGGAACCTTGAAGAACGGAGATATTATCGTAGCTTACAATACTTATGGAAAGGTAAGGAGAATGCAGAACCGACTCTGAAAAAACACAGGAAAAATCATGGGAGGAGAACCTGTGCAAATCCTTGGATTTACTGAGCTTCCTGAGCCAGGAAGAATTGTTGAGGTGGTTTCCAATGAAAAAGAAGCTCACCAGAGAATTGCCTTCATCAAAGAGTCTGAAGCAAAAGCGAGTGGGGATGGAGCTTTGCAACAGTTCTTAGCTCAGTTGAAAGCTGGAGATCAATCAAAGATATCAGAATTAAGACTGATCCTCAAGGCTGATGGTTCCTCAAGTTTAGAGGCGCTTAAGCAGGCAGTTAATGGACTTTCGCTTCCAAAGAATGTGACAATCAAGGTGGTACATAGCGATGTAGGATATTTCGGAGAAAGTGATCTTTCCTTAGCTCAGGCTTCAAAGGCATTATTGATCTGATTTAACATCTCTATGAATGCGCTTCTCAAAAAGAAGGCTGAAGGCCTCAAAATTGAGATGAAAGTTTTTGATATTATTTATGAACTCACGGATTACCTCAATAATCTACTCCTCGGAATGGTAGAAGTAGAGAAAGAAGAAGTAATCGTCGGTAAGCTTGAAATCCTTGGCGTCTTCCACACAGAAACGAGGGAAATGACGGTTGGAGGAAGAGTAAAAGAAGGAAAGGTAAAAAATAAGCTTAAATTCAGAGTCTATAGAGGTGATGATATTTTGACAAATGGAGAAATCCTTTCTCTCCACCGTAATAAAGACGAAGTAAAAGAGGTAAATGCGGGTGAAGACTGTGGTATGAAAGTAAAAATTGGAAAGAGAATCGAAATGGGAGATATGCTCGAATTTTATGAAATGCAAGAAGTGAAAGCATAACCTTTAAGCGAGAAAATATCCTCCCTCAAAAAAATAAAAAAAAGAAGCGCTACACCTTCTTTGTAGCCTTCATTTTTTTGATATTCAGCTCAAGTTCCTGAATTTCAGACTTAAGTTGATCAAGTTCACTTTCCTTCTCAGCAAGTTTTACAGGATCCGCCAAAGGATTCAAAGAAAGCGCTACTAAAGTCGACCTCAAATATTCCAACGTCTGCAATTTCGAAGCATGCTCCTTCTCAAGCTGCGCCAAACAATCCTCATGTTGAGGAAGATCAAGAGCTTTAATTCCAACTGTGATATCAAGAATCATAAAAGTTTCAAAACCTGAAGGGAAAACCTCATTCGCAGCTAAATACTGAATTTCTTCTGTCTTAAAAAGCAATTTCAAACTTGATTCATAAGATTCTATTAAACGTAAAATATCCGAATTCGCCTGAACACACAACGCAATAGGAAGATGTTTTTTCAGCTGAAGCTCCACTCTCTTGAGCTGAATTCCCTTCAATATATCAAAAAGAAGGAATGTCCTATAATCTTTCACACCATGAAGTTCTTCTCGATTTACCACAGACTTTACAGGAAATTTCAAAACTCCTTCAATCATCGAAATAAACTCAGGAATAATCGGAGATAAGAGCTCCAAAAGAGACAAAAACAACTGTCCTGCCAAGAACCTAGATTCCTCATGAGTTTCTCCTTTTACCAAGGCAAGATACCAAGAAAATGCTCCTCTGGTAAAGTCTTGCAAGGATCATAAAGCAACAGAAAATACTGATTCTCACGGCAATTTTCCCTCAAACGCAGACAATAATTCCCTCCACTGAGAAAAAAGCCAATACTCTTTTCCTCAGAGACGAAGCTCTCAAATCTCATCCAACTCAAAAACTCCCTGCTCATAAAGCACCTTAAAGAGATTCCAAAGATGCTTTAAATATTCAAAAGAAACAGCCAAATCTGACTCTGTACAAGCTTTCCCACGAGCAACAGTAAATCTGAGAACATCTAAACCATAATCAGAGAGCTCACTTTCCCACCTTGCCTGTAAAGGGAAAGCTTTCTCATCAGCATGAAAAGGCACAAAAGAAAAACCTGAAGTTTCCTGAAGCACAAAACTAAACCAGAGAAAATACTCCAAAAATGAAGGGAATACTTGCTGCTGCTGAAAAAAAAGCTTCAAATCTTGACTCCTAGAGAAACAAGCCAAAGACTGAAGAAAAACATCAGAACAAGCAACTGAATGGAGCGTCCACTGATCTCAGAATAATACAGCAGGCAGAAAGCGGAAAATCCCCTTTGCGTCCATTTGTAACCATGGAATTTTTTCCAATTCTAATCCAATGCGTTCAGAGATCATCTCATGATCATTAGATTTCATCAGTGCAAACAAAGAATCCTCCTTAGAAACAGAAAAAGAAAACTGATCAAAAAAAGCATTCCACCTCTCTTCCGACATAAAATAAAGCGCATCAAAAAGGTCACTAATTGAAAATTCAAAAGGCAGTTGCTGCTCAACAAGAAGATACAAAAGCAAACTTGAAAAAGCAGATCAACAGCTCCCCTCACAAATTTGATACCTAAAACACCTCACCTCTCCTGTCATAACATTACAAAGAAACGGCAATCTTGGCTGGTAAATATTTTTGGACTCCAAAGAAAGTTTCACCGAAAATGGCTGACGCCCTTCTTCCGAAAGCTCTGGAAACTCCTTCTCCATCCACTTTCAAAAATCGTCTCAATACTGAGAAAAATCCAAAATAATACCCGGAACGATTCTCCTTATTAAACGAGTATTCGTTTCACTCGAATAAGGAATCCTTTTCTTGACCTCCTGCTTAGAAACAAGATTTCCTATCGTAGCAAGTGTTTCAGTAATATTTTCAACAAAATCAAAAGCTGGCTTCCCTCCAAAGTTTGGGATATCTGAAACAAAAAATCCCTTTTCATCAATAACTTCATCTTGCAAAGAAAGACGATACTGTTGCGTTTTCCTCAAATGATATTCTCACAAAAGCGGATTCAATCTAAAAATCCCATTATCTTTAACAGTATCCAATCCTTCTTCTCAAAAAATAGGAATCGATTTATTAAGAATTGGAATAATAATTTTCTTACCAATATGCTTTTTGTATCTTTTATCATTCGGATGGACAAGTACTCCTTTATCAGAAAAAAGCTGCAAAGGATCATCAATAACGAGCGGGAAAACATCATTCTTCGTCTCCACAAAACACTTAACCTCAAGCTGTGTTTGCATCTCTTCTTTCCAAACAATATCTTCAGGTTCTACGATCGTTTGAGTAGTAACATCCCACCAAACAAGCTCTTGAGAAAGCTTCCAAATCTGTTTCTCCTCCAAAAGATCAAAAAGCCTCTGAATCCTCTCATTCTGAAACGTAGAACAAAAATGGATACCCTCATTACCAAAAAATTGAGAAAGTAAAGTCTGATTTTTTTTCTGTGTTTTCCTATAAACAGACAAAAGCCTTTTCTCTCTCGCCAGATACGGCAGTGAAGCTTTTCAAGACAATACTTTAGTAAAATCTTTATTGAGTGCACCATCAATAAACAAAGGAATCAAGTGCTTTCCAAGAGAACGAGAAATCGCCTTCCATTGCATATCCTGCAAAATAAGTTCTCCAAGTTGCTGAAGAGAAAAAGTCTGATAAGAAGGAAGAAAAACAGGGAAAACTCCATCAAAAGAAGAGGAATTTTGAGATCAAAAATGATGAAATTGATATTTTTTATTTAATTTCATTAAACTTTACTATCAGCATAAAATATTCCAAATTCTAGAAACGGCCAAACAGGCTAGGCATTATAGTGATAAAGCCTATACATCAAATAAATAAGGAAAGTACAAGCAAGAATCATCAACATATCTTCAAAAGGACCAACCTTTACCTTTTCTGCTTTAGTCAAAATAAGCTGCTCACCATCATTACAAATAGCCTCTACGTCATAATAGGCATAAATATCCTCCTCTGCAGTATTATCAAAAGGATATTCATATCTTGGAACAAGAGATTCCCCAACAAATTGCCTGTCGCTTCCATCCTCATATTCAGACCTATAAATCAGATATTTTTCCACATTCGCCACTTTATTTCGGACGAGATAGTGTTTATTTCAAATCTTCTTAGTAGAAAACTGAATATTCTTGACAACACAAAGCGGCTTATCCAAAACCGCCACATCATGAGAATCTGGATCTGCAGGATCAGACGGATCAGAAGGTAATCCGCCACTTGTTAGAGGATCAACCGTAGCCGCAGTTCCTGATAAAATTGGCATATCAAACTGAATAACCTGAGAAGGTAGTCCTTCAGGGACATGCTCAGGAGTCGTTGCCAAAACTTGAAAAAAATACGATTTCCCATAAGAAAAACCTGAAAGAGTTGCTTGAGGTTTCTTAGTAAAGGCTGTAGCAATCAATTGATCCTTCTCCAATCAATACTTTACAGCATAATCAGAGCTCTCTCCTCCAAGAGTTACCCAAGAAAGATCTAAAGTCCCAGCAAGATTAGGATTAAGACTGATTCTCACTTCACCAATTCTAATATGATCTCTAACAGAAAATGACAATACCTTATCATACTTCTTAGTAAGTTCTGAAGCAATAAGTTCTGCATTCACAATGATTTCTCCAGTAGTAGTAAGCGTAACATTTTTAGTAAAAAGCCCATCCTTTTCTTTATCCAAAGGATATTCCTGCCCTCACGAAAACAAAAGTTTCGCAGAACTCACACGTTCATCGGTAAAAACTTCAAAACGAACTTTATCTCAGATTTTTAAGTTCTGATTTGGAGTCATGGTGATTGACTTAAATAAGTTATCAGACAATGGTTGATAAAGAAAAGTTCTTTTATCCGAAAGTCCAACAATCTGATTATTCAACCCTACAGCTTTTAGCTCCAAGACATTTGTTCACGCCTTTTGAAGTGGAATGGTTTCATTGAATAATCCATTAGTATCAGTCATTGCCTCTTTTACCATCAGATCATTCAAATAAACCTGAATACGAGAGTTTGATAATTCTGGAGCATTTGCCATCACACTCATAGAACTCTCTGTTTCTGTCCCATTTTGAAGAGGAGAAAGAAGCTGAATATTTTTAAGGTTAAGTTGATCATCAGAAGAGACAATAATCGTAATCGTTCCAGTAGCTGAATCTGAAGCGAGATCCTCGACTTTCAAGACAAAAGTTCCAGCCTTTTTTACTTGTAATCCTTTAGAATAGGTTTTCACTCCCTGGTTAGAAAGCTTCATTTCTCAAAATCCTCCTTCAGGTAAAGTATAATCAAAACGAGACAAATTATCTCACTCAATTTCTAGGAAAAGCCTTCCCTCATAATCCTTCATAATCTGCCCATTCTTAATTGCTTTTACCGTAAGATCAACGGGTTGATTCACACTAAAAGTTGCAGGATTTACCTCCAGTTGAAAACTATCAGGACTTCCCACCGCAAATGTTGTCATCCCAAATAAACCTAGAAAAACACTGCAAAATACAAAGAATACCTTTTTCATCAAAAGAAAAACTAAGGTAAAAGAGAATGTTCCGTAGAAGAACTTAAATTTCCAATCTTAAGAAGAGAAGATTTTTCTCCACGATAAAGCATCGCTTCAGACAAAACAAGTTGATCCTCTTCTCAAGAGAAGGGAATCTGAATCCAGTCACTATTTAACATATAATGAGAGAGATTCTCCAGTTTCGCTCTAAAGACCCCTGACTCATTTTCCAAAACACTAAAAGTCGCTCCAGAACTTTCAGGAAGCGCGAGACTTAATTTTGCAGGATTATAAACCAATTCAAAAACTAAAGCATCACCTCATTGAAGCTGCTTTGAACCAAAAAGCTCAAAAAGCTGATCATGAACTTTGTATGCAACATCTCGCCCTTGTTTCTCAATCGTTTCAATTTCTGAAATATCAAGAACGCTCGCCGTTAGCTTACTCCAATCTTGCTGAGAAACTCGAAAAATTCCAAAAGCAACAAAGGGAGAGAGCAACAAGATCCCAATATTTTTTTTTAGAAGAGCTACTTTCCCCATTTTATCAATTTCAAAAAAACCAAAGCCAGAATTAGACCACAAGAGGAAGTGTATAGAAATGTGCCAAAAAGTCAAACAAAATTATGGAGAAAAGGGATTTTTTCTCAATTAAGTATTCTGCAAAAAGGGTAAAGGCTGCTGAGCTTCAACTTCTTTTTTCGCTTCACCATCTTTCGTCTTTATTCTCATGAGCTTCTTTACCAAAAGATACATACTTAACACCGCAAGAGCCCCTCACAAAACAATAAAAGAATCATCCATTCCAATTTTTGCAACGATCATCCCAAAAACCAAAGAGCCGATAATTTCTCCAATCCTACTAGCAAATTCTTGCAATCCAGACATCAGTCATCTATCTTTTGGTCTAGCATATCCAATCACCAATGCAGAAGTAACCGGAGAAAGCATCGCAATCACCAGAGAAATTCAGAAACTCAAAACAATAATTGCCCAAAAATTATGATAAAATCAGAGCAAAATATACAAAAGTGCACCAATAAAAACTAAAATAGTAATCAGAATTTTTTTACTATATTTATCTCAAAATCCTCCGATCAAAACATTAATCACATAAGGAAGCCTCATCACAGCGAACAAAATAGCAATTTCAGAAAGAGAAAGATTATTATCATTCGCAATAATCGGAATAAACAAAAATCCCACATAATTCATAAAACTTACCAAAGCCTGAGCAGAAAGTGCAGTATACATTGATCGACCATACGATTTCAGAGTAGCAAACATCCTTTTCCACGAAGCAAAAGAAACTGCCTCCTTCGAAAAGCGAGCTATTATCCCTCTTTTTCCAAAAAGTTTCCTAATATTACACAAGTCTACGTCAACATCAGTATCTACAGAGTTTACAAGAAAGTTCCATTTTTTCCAAGATTTAGAAAATTTTTTCTTAATAAAATCCTGAATCTTTCCATCCTGAAGCAGAGACAACAAAGCAAAAATAATAATAAAAAGATACATATAAGGAAGTTCAAGATAGGAAACAAGAAAAGCACTAAGCAAAGCTCAGATTACATATGCAAGATTAATACTTGAGAAATAAAAACCGAAAATCCTACTGCGGTTACTATGCTGAGTTCCCTTCCCATAAAGCACACGATAAGTCGTAAACATCATAGAACTCGCAATTCCATTCAAAACAACAGCTAGCACAAGAAGCAAAGGAGAACTATGCATTCCTGCCAAAAAGTAAAAAAGCCCAGAAAAAATATATACTAATTTCCCAGCCAACAAAAGATATCTTGCATTTCATTGATCATTCATCACACCAACAGGAATCACAAGAAACAATTTTATGACAGCCAATAAAGTTCCAATAAACATCAGTCAAAATCCTGATCCAAGAATACTTTTTACATAAACAGAGAAAAAGGTATCTCATCCTAATCACCATCCCATCATAAACAAAAAAAGCGAGATAGAAACCCATCTAATATTGATCGGTAATGCTGCTTTTTTTTTCCAATTTCCTACTATTTGTAATAAGGTCGTGCTTTTTTTCTTCATACAATCAAATAAGGTTTTAAAAAACCAAGCGTTTCAAGTATAGACAAAACTTTATAAAAAGCAAAAAAGCAACAAGAAATCTCTTTAACGACAATTAATATTAGCACAGATTAAAGGTCAAGAACACTAAAAGAACAAGGGGAAACTAGAAAAAATACTGATTGCAAAACTCGAAAACAAACTTCCTCTTATCAAAATTTGCTTTATTTTCATTTCTTCATATACTTAGGATGACATTTTTTTATTTTTCTTCAAAGATAGAATGTTCAAATCTCATAAATCCAAAACTACAAAAAAAGATTTTTTAGCTTTTAAAGAAACCTCAGAATCCTATTATCCAGCCAAAGTTCAGCTTCTAGATATTAAAGATGGAGAAAGACTGATCGTTCTCCTCAATCCAAAACAAGCAATGGCATTTGGGATCAATCTCAATAATAAAGTCCAGCTCACCAAAACAAACGGAGAACATATCGTAGCTGATGTTTCCCTTTCAGAAGCAATCCCAACAGGGAAAGTGGCAATCTATGCAGACATTATTGATAAAATCTCGTTAAAAAATGATGAACTCATCGCAGTTTCTCTCGCAGAAAGCTCAAGTGCTTCCTACGAAGCAATCAGAAAAAAAATGAGAGGAGAAAAGATTAGTTATGATGAGATGTTTGCAATTATCAAAGATATTTCAGAGAATAAGCTTGATGACACAATGATGACCTATTATGTCGCTTCAAGTTTTTTCTATCCAACGACGGACGAAGAGATGTATCAGACCGCAAAAGCGATGGCTGAATGTGGGGTAATGTTCAAATATCCCAAAGGGGAAATTATCGCAGATAAGCACTGTATCGGTGGAGTCCCAGGAAATGAAACGACAATGATTCTAATTCCTCTGATCGCAAGCCTCGGTATCAAAATTCCAAAAAACTTCTCCAAATCCATCACTTCTCCAGCAGCAACCGGGGAATGTGTAAATGTGCTCATGAATATCAACTTCAACAAAGAGGGGATAGAAAATCTGGTAAAAGATCAGAATTGTTGCCTTGTTCGATGAGGAGGACTTGATCTTGCTCCTGCTGATGACAAATTGATCAAGGTACAATATCCGCTTTCTATGCAGTCTAGAGCCAAGGTCGTGAGTTCAATCATGGCAAAAAAATATGCAATGGGAGTGACCCATTCTTTGATTGACATTCCGGTTGGTCCAACTGCTAAAGTAAGCTCTATGAAAGAAGCAAAAGACTGGAAAAAAAAGTTTGAATATGTAGGGAAAAAACTCTGAATGAAAATGTCTGTTCAGATCACAGAAGCCAATGAAGTTATTGGAAACGGAGTAGGAGCAGTGATGCAAGTGCGTGAAGTGCTCAGAATTTTGCAGCAACATCCAGACAGAGCTATGGATCTTGAAAATAAGGTCATCTTCCTAGCTACCAAAATCATCGAAGAAGTGGGACTAGCAAAAGGAAAAGAAGCAAAAAAAATAGCAACCAACCAGCTTATTTCTTGAACTGCTTGGAAAAAAATGCAAGAAATTATCAAAGCACAAGGAGGAAATCCAAAAGTAGATTCCGAAACCCTACCTCTAGGATCTCATACTTTCGATATTATCGCAGAGAAGGATTGAGTAATCAAAATGATTGATCTTCATGACATTAACGCAGTTTGTAGAAAGCTTGGCTGCCCCGTAGTAGATCAAGCAGGGCTCTACCTCTACAAAAAAACCTGAGATAAGGTCAAAAAAGGCGAGGTAGTTTGTAGACTCTATGCTCAGGATGAGATAAACCTAAACCTCTGAAAAAAAAGACGAAAAGAAAGAAGTCCGATCCAATACACCAACTAAAGAGTAAACATACATTCTTTCAATTCAAAAAATCCTGCACGATACCAATCGCTCTGCAGGATTTTTCATAAATACTATTCTTCATTTTCTTCAATCTTCTTTAGCACATCTTCAAGACTTCCTTTTGCTTTTGGAGTTCTTTTCGCTGGCTTGTCTTCGGCATCAGCTGATTTTGGTTCCAAATCCTTCATAGAAAGTCAGATTTTTCTATTTTTTGGATCAATGAGGATCAATTTTGCTTTCACGATTTGTCCAAGCTTCACGATTTCGTTCGGATTGTTCACTGATTTCTGAGAAAGCTCACTCAAGTGCACGAGTCCATTAATATCTTCATATACTCTCACGAATACTCCATAAGGAACATATCTCACGATTTCTCCTTCGATAATATCTCCAACCTGGTATCTCTTTGGAAGTTCCTCCCATGGATCTCCCTTGAGCTGTTTACTAGAGAGTGAGATCTTTCCATTTTCAAGACCGATCACTTTAACTTGCATCTTGTCTCCAATGTGTCCGAGTTTATCAATATCGTTCACGTGTCCGTAAGTAATCTCTGAAATATGCACAAGTCCTTCAACCGTTCCTCCGATAGTCACGAAAAGTCCGTAAGAAGAAACTCCAGAAACCACACCATCAAAGATCTTTCCAACTTCAAGTTCAGCAAGTACCTTTTCTCTTTCTTCTTTGAGGGCTTCTCTTTCAGAAAGAATTATCCTTCTGTCCTCTTCATCAATATTGATCACTCTTACTTTGATCTCCTGTCCGATAAGTTCAAGAAGTTTATCAAAGATTGCATCTTGATCTCCATCTTCTACTCTAGGATAGTGAATAGGAGCCAATTGAGATAATGGGATGAATCCCTTAATACCGTGCATATCGATCAAAAGTCCTCCAAGATTTGCCTCGGTAGGAACCACGGTAATAATTTCATCTTTTTCAAACTTTGCGATCACTGACTTCCATACATCGTATTGAAGAAGCCTAGTAACTGAAACAATATAGTATCCATCTTCATGTCTTACTGCAGGATTGATGATTTCAAGCTCAAGTTCAGTAGATGGATTAAGATCAAACTGAGATCTTTTGAGCTCTTTCGCCTCTTTGGAAAGAATCACTCCAGTAAATGCACCATTTTCACAGTTCACGAGAACTCCGTTCTCGATTTCTTTAAGGATGGTTCCTTTTACCTTTTGCCCTTCCTTGATTACAGGAACGGTAAATTGGCTTGCCGCTGGGGCACTAGCTTTTTTAGCCATTAGAATATAAAAATAAAGAAATAAAAGAATACAATGAACAGTCGATAATTAACAATTAACAATGAATAAATGTTCAAATTTTCAAGAATCATTTTCATAGCTTGTCATTGTTCATTTTTACTGGTTCACTGGTAATTGAACTACACTTTTAGTCCGATTTTTTTTGAGATTTTTGTATAGGCATCAAGATCTTTCCCTTTGAGATATCTTAAGAAGCTTCTTCTCTTTGCTACTTTCTTCAAAAGACTTCTCTTGGCATCATAGTCCTTTGCATTTGCAGCCACATGCGCCTGAAGCATTGCGATTTCATCAGATAAAATCCCGATTTGCATTTCTGGAGACCCGGTATCTTTATCGTGTCTTTGAAATACATTTTCCTGTGTTGTTTTTGCCATTTGGATAATGGATTTAAAAAAATAAAATAAAAGCTGATCAAACCCTACAGTAAAGCTCCTCAAACAAGAAATCCTTACCACCAAGGAATGTCATCTACTCCTGGCCGGAATCGAACCAGCATCTAACCCTTAGGACGGGCCTATTCTATCCATTGAACTACAGGAGCTGAAGCCGAATTTTAAGGCACGAAAAAACGCGAACAAAAAATTCGTTTACTTATACTTTTCCCAGCATAAAAATCAAGCCGAGATTCAGAAAGAAAAAATATAATTCAAAAATCACCACCAATAAATAAGAGAGAAATTTGAGTTTATACCAAAAAAAACAACAAACTGAATATAGTTTAATACAAAAAAACCTGACATTTAAAATCAGGTTTTCATCAGTATAAAAATTATCTCTTTGACCATGTAGGTGCTTTTCTCGCCTTTTTCAAACCAGGCTTTTTTCTTTCCTTAATTCTAGGATCTCTCTTAAGCAGACCATGAGGTTTCAAAGTAGGTCTGAGGTCTGAATTCCATTCTACCAAAGCTCTTGAAAAAGCAAGTTTGATCGCATCAGACTGCCCAGCGATACCTCCTCCCACGATCTTGATTTCTGCATCAAATTTCTTGAGCACATCATTACCAAGCGTAGTAAAAGGTAATACTGCATTCTTATAGAGGTAAACATTTCCTCCAAAGTAATCAGCAAGCGTATATTCTTTCCCTGTTACTGTCTTTACAAGGATATTTCCTGCTCCCTTAGCATAGAGTTTTACAGTTGCTGTCGTCTCCTTTCTTCTTCCAACTGCATTAGTATATTCTCTGTTTGTCATTACTTGTAAAGGTTAATTGGTTTAAAATTATCGTATTTCGTAGTCGTTCCTTTAATAAGCTTTAATCTCTTAATTCTAGGATCTCTAAGCTTGTTTTTTGGAAGCATACCTCTTACCGCATACCACAAAGCTTTACCAGGATTTTTCTTGAGAAGCTCTCCAAGAGTAATACTCTTCAAATTTCCCTTATATCCACTATAAGAATAATAAACCTTATCAGTAAGCTTTTTCCCTGTCACTGCAATCTGATCAACATTTTCTACGATAACAAAACTTCCTGCATCTCGAAAATCAGAATAATAAGCTCTATCCTTTCCCATAAGCTTCTTAGCAATATCTACAGCCAATCTTCCAAGGGTCTTTCCTGTAGCATCTACACGATACCATCTCCTATTTTTCTCTTGATCAGTCTGCCTAATCCAGATGGTTTTATTTAAATCTTTCTTCGTAAACTCCATGATTAGTCCTATACGATAATTAAAATAAATTGATTCTTCTCTATGCGAGCTTGAGCATGGTTTTCGCAGCAGCATCCCCAACTCTAAATCCAAGCTTATAAGAAGTAGTAAAACCTGAAGTTCTCTTCTCCTCTCTGTACTTTGGAAGCAAAGTTTCAATTACCTTTTTTCCTTCAGCTTCACCATAAACAACAGATTTTACATATCTAATTGCCTCTCTCAAAGCCCCCTTTTCATCATATTTAGCATCAAAACTTAACAAAGTAGAGAAGAAGCTATCAGTAAAAGCTTTAAGAACCTTAGCTCTCTTTGGAGTCGTAGTCAATTTCCCAGCTCTAATCAAACTAGAAAGTTGCATTCTCATAAAAACAGTTTTACTTTTTGCTCCAGTGTTCAATTGCAAGAGCTTATTCTGCTGATGTCTCATCTTATATCTACACTAATAAATGATAAATTTTTCCTTTCTATCCGAGCAATGCCTTACCAATATTTGTAAGTGAAGAAGTAATTTCATCAATCGCCTTTCTTCAAACTCCTTTCATCACAAGTAATTCTGATTTCTTCTTTCTTTCTAAATCCTCAACATAGAGAATATTATTCTTGATCAATGCATTTCTTGTCCTTTCACTAAGTGGAAGTGCATCAATCGGCATCGTCTTAACAGAGCTAACTTCTTCTACAGGAGTTTCAGCCTCCTCATTAAGATCATTATAATCAACCAAAACTGACTTATCAATATATACATTATCAAACACAAAGAGCTTAGCATAACTTGCAAGCACCTCCCCTGCAAACATTACAATCTCCTGAGGAGCAATAGATGTATACTTAGCCTTGATCTCAAGATTAAGTGCATCTTTAGTGCTTCCACTAAAATCCTCAATCACTTCTTCTACATCATACCTTACATAATCTACGAGAGAGAAATCATTATCAATCAAAAGCAAGTTTACTTCTGATCCATCCCCCTTCTCATCTCTTTGTCTCAAATAATCCAAACTATAATAACCATATCCCTTCTCGATTCTCACTTCCATATTAAGTTCTACCGAACTATCAGTAATCTCAAACAAATGTTCCTCACCATTCAAGAGTTCAATTCCTGAAGGCAACTTTAAATCCGCAGCACTATAATTTCCAATCCCTTTAAATCTCTGAGAGATTCGCTGAAGGGTATCAGCATTTTCATTGATTTTAAAGCGAAGTTTCTTGAAGTTTAACATAATACTAATCACATTTTCCTTCACCCCACTAATAATATCGTATTCATGAGGAACTCCTTTTATCTTCAATCCTGTAACTGCCCCACCAAGATTATAGGCAAGGATTATCCTCCTGAGAGCATTTCCAAGCGTATGCCCAAATCCTCTAGGAACATATTTCAATTCAAACCTGGTAGCACCATCATCCAATTGACTGAACGCAATCTTCGGAACTCCAATAAAGTGTTGTATATTCAACATAGAAATAGAAATATGATATAAAGTTTTTGTTGTTTTAACAATTATTAAGCCCTCGCATAGAATTCAATCACCTTCAAGAGATCTCCAAGTACTTCAATCTCTCCAGTCTGTGGCATTCCAAGTACCTCTACAGCATAACTATTTCTATCCACTTTAATCCAAGAAGGGATTTTAGCAGGAGAAGCCTTTGACGCATCAGAATACAACGCTGAATTCTTAAGCTTATCTTTAAGAGTAATCTTATCTCCTGCAACAACAAATGTAGAAGGAACATTATGTTTTACTCCATTAAGAAGGAAGTGACCATGACTCACCATTTGTCTTGCCTGCATGATTGTATTTGCAAGTCCTGACCTCAAGATAATAACATCAAGTCTCCTCTCCAAAAACTGAAACAACGCTACATCATGAGAAAGGTTATTGTTTTTAGCATATTTAGCAGCAGTTTTCTTCACAATATTTGCAAACTGTTTCTCTGAAAGAAGATAACTTCTCTTCACTACTTGCTTATTCCTCAAAAGTTTCCCATATTCAGAATTTCTTTGCATTCCTGCACCATGTTGTCCAGGCAAAGCCCTTCTCTTCTTGAGATTATACTTCTGAGAACCGAAAAGATTTACTCCTTCCCTCCTACATAGTCTAAATTTAGCTCCTGTGTATCTCATATCTCCTATGAAAATAATAAATAAACTGAAAGATGATCGTATTTACCCGTCTACCAAGGATTAGTTTCTCTTTGGTCTTTCTCCTTTACATCCACCGAATTGAATTCCTGTTTCTTCTTTAATATAAGTAACATCAATTACTCCGATCTCGGTAACCGCCTTAAAAACTCCTTCTCTTGCCATACCAATCCCCTTAAAAATGATTCAGATTTCCTTCAATCCATAATTCTGAGCATCTTTAAGAATTTGCTTAGTAAGCACCTCTGCGGCATAAGGAGTACTCTTTTTTGAGCCCTTATATCCAACCTTTCCTGTTCCACCACCAAGAACTTTATTTCCTTCTTGATCAATCAAAGTCACTAAAGTATTATTAGGAGTGGTATGCACATGCAATACCCCACTTACCACTTTAATATCTTTTTTCTTTGCCTTCGTAACAGTCATTTCAATAGAAAAAAATGAGATAAAATTATTTCTTCAATACTGGTCTTACCTTTGACCTTCCAAGAAGTTTCTTTGCAGTTCTTCAATTCTTTCTCGTCAATTGTCATCTTACAGGAAGTCCAAGGTTATGCCTCATTCCTCTATAACACTTAATTTCCTTAAGTCTTTTGATCGCAGAAGCAACCTCCCTCTTGAGATCATTTTCCAAAACATACTTCTTCAATTCATCAGAGATTAACTTTTGCTCTTCTTCTGAGATTTCACTCACCTTCTTCATATATGGAATGTTAAGGTTTCCCAAGATTTTTTTTGATCTTTCTCTTCCAATTCCATAAATCATTGTCAACGCAATCCAAATAGATTTTTCTTCTGGAAGAACATGCCCCATCAATCTAAACATCTCTCAAAAAATACAATAAATAAAAAACTATCCCTGCCTAGCTTTATGTCTAGGATTTCTCTTACATGTCACATAAAGTCTTCATTTTCTCTTTACAATCTGACAGTACATACATCTTTTCTTCAGAGAAGTTACTACTTTCATTTTCCTTTCATCAACAGTATCTAAAGATGCTCTTACTCATTTTCATGAGCTTGAGCTTTGGTTGCCACATTATATCTGTAGACAATCCTTCATTGTTTCATATCATATTGATTAACCTCAACCTTCACTCGATCCCCCTCAATAATTCCAATATGCGATTGTTTCATCTTTCCTGCCTTATAGCAAGAAATTACCATATCAGTATCCTTAAGCTTAACCATATACTTCCCAGCAGGAAGTTGTTCCAATATTTCACCATCTCGTTCCAATACTCAAGCTTTAGCCATTAAGCACTAATGTTTTTAACAGTTAAAACCGTTTGAAGAGGTCTAAATCCTTTCAATCTCGCATATCTTGTCTTTCTCTTAAACTTTAAGATTCTGACTTTTTCTCCTTTTTGAGTCGTTCCAACCTCAAATTCAACCTGAGCTCCAGATACATAAGGAGCTCCTACCTTTACTTCAGTACCCTTCTCATCAAAGAGCGCAAGCACTTTATCAGAAAGCAACTTTTCACCTTGTGCCTTATCTACATTATCTACAATAAGTTCAGCTCCTTCTGAAACAATATATTGATGCCCCTGCAAATCTACCACTGCATACATTCTCTAGTAAAATATCAAAATAAAGCTTACACAATCTTTCCAAGTTGTGCCAAAGTATTATACTTCTTCTTTGTCTTTCTATAAGCATCTGATACGATAGCCCTCATTCTCTTATATCTTCTAGAAGAAGGAAAATCATAACTTACAAACTTTCTATACCATTTAGTACCATAGTGTTGTTGTTTCTTTGCCTTGTCCAAAATATGAGAAGCCCAAAGTTCTTTCTTGTAGAAAGAGATAAGTCTTTCGTTGGTATTCAAATCTCCAGTTCTTCGAACGGTAAATCACATGAATATAACAAATAATAATTAAAACCTGAATTAACCTTTTTGTAAGTTAAGTTGCCGAGGACCGGAATCGAACCGGCACGAGGGTATAAGCCTCAAAGGATTTTAAGTCCTTCGTGTCTACCAATTCCACCACCTCGGCTCTGTAAACACGAGAGAAGAGCGATAGCGACGATCGCTACCGCCCCATTTCTTATTTTACCACCTCATCATAAATTTTATCAAACACTACAGGAAACGCCACCGCAATATTTGAAAGAACTTTTCTATCAAGCTTGATATTCTTTTGATACATAGTATTCACAAATACTGAATATTTTCCACCCTTTTCTCTAACCGCAGCAGAAAGCCTCTCAATCCAAAGTCTCCTAAAATCTCTTTTCTTGAGTCTTCTACTTACATAAGCATGCTGACCTTGTTTTACCAAAGCAAGCCTCACCTGCTTGTAGAGATTTTTTCTTCCCAATCTAAATCCAGAAGCCTGAGCAATAAATTTCTTATGCCTTCTCTGCCTCTGTAATCCATTCGTTACTCTTACCATTGTCTATCTTATTTATAAGGAAGTAAATTTTTCAACATCTTCGCAGCAGCACCAACAACCTCTTTTCCATATCAGAATTTTTTATTATTCTTTCCTTTATTGGTCAAAAGATGATTATTACACTGCTTACTAGACAACACTTTATCTTTCTTTGTAATCTTGAACCTTTTAAGTGCTCCAGAATGCGATTTAAGTTTCTTAGCCATGAATCAAGCCTATTTACTAAATAAAATAACACTATATCCGTTTGCCTCTTTTTTTGGAGTATCATACTGAGATTTTCCATACTCCACAAGCGAGTCCTGAATAAGCTTCAGTTTTTGAACCGCTTTATCAGTATACATCCTCTCACGCCCCTTCAGCCTGATAGAAAACTTCACATTATCTCCATCCTGAAGAATTTCCTGTGCTTTCTTTATCTTGAGCTGAAGATCGTTATCTCCTATAGAATAACTCACTTTCAATTCTTTTGTATCTTTTCCCTTCTGAGTCTTCCTTCTTTCTTTTTCTTCTTTTCCTTTTTGATACATATACTTCCCATAATCAGTCATCCTCACCGTAGAAAGCATCTTCTCAGGATCGTAAGTCAATTGTACCAAATCAAGTCCTTTTTCCTGAGCCATTTCCAAAGCAATCCTCCTTGGGAAAGTTCAAAGATTATTTTTTTCATCATCTATAATCATCACACTCGGCGCCTTGATCTGATCGTTCACATAGATCATCTTTGCCTTAAAGGCATTCATACTACCCTTATCAGATTTCTGCCCTCAAAAAGCCTTCTTTGGTCATCAAAAATTCTGATTTGTTCCTGACGCCTTAAAAGTTTTTTGATCCATACGAAGTGCAATGAGAATAAATTGAATCGCTCCCGGAGGGACTCGAACCCTCGATTTCCACCGTGAGAGGGTGGCGTCCTAAACCACTAGACCACGAGAGCCCAACCTGGCAAGCTAACTTATCCCCACCAGGGATCGAACCTGGATCCACAGCTTAGAAGGCTGTTGTTCTATCCATTGAACTATAGGGACTTCCGCAACGAATCCATTTGGGGAGAGTAGGATTTGAACCTACGTAGCCGTGAGGCGTCAGATTTACAGTCTGATGCAATTGACCGCTCTGCCATCTCCCCAACACTCATCCAGCCACTCCACAAAAGCGGAGCCAAAGATGATCGTGCAAGTTTATATGAAAATGAGATACAAAATCAAGAGTTTTTTTAGCTATTTTATCACTTTTTAGAAAAAATGGTTGTTTTTAATCTCGCTTAGGCTCTAGAAGCTTATTTTAAGAAAAGAAAAAAGTCCGACTTTTATCAATTTTCCTTTTGGAATTCTAAGAGAGCAAAAAAGTCAGTTTTAGATTTATCAGTAAAGAAGAGGGGTTCGTTTGTTATTTTTTATTTTATAAATAAATTATTTCTATTTGCAAAATTTTTAAGCAAGGTCAAGAAGAAGCTCAATAGATGATTGATTTTATAATAAGTTTTTGTATAATATTTTCATTTACTTGCTAAGTATAAGCGCTATGAAGAACCTAAAAACAATCCTATCAGAAAATGATTTTTCGACAAAAAATATACTTACAGCACTAATTCAAGCAAATAAATCTCTTGCTGAACTTAAAGGTATTTCTCATATTCTACCAAATACAACTATCCTTGTAAGCACCCTTTCTCTCCAAGAAGCAAAAAGCAGTTCTGAAGTAGAAAACATCATTACAACACAAGACGAACTCTATCAAAGTAATCATCTCAAAAAACAGTTTTCCACAATAGCTGCAAAAGAAGTTTATTCCTATGTAGAGGCACTATATCATTGACGAGAGAATGTAAAGGAAAAGGAAGCAATCACGATAAATGATCTCATAGCAGTTCAGTCTTTGATAGAAAAAAATAATGCAGGCATTAGAAAAATTAAAGGCGTAAAAATTGGAAATGAAAAAACTTGAGAAACCATTTATATTCCACCGCAAAACTATGATGAGAGAGTTGAATATCTTTGAGAATTAGAACAATTCATCAACACAAATACTAATGATCTAGATCCTCTTATTAAACTCGCCTTGATTCATCATCAATTTGAGAGTATCCATCCTTTTTATGATGGAAACGGAAGAACTGGTCGTATCTTAAATGTTCTTTATCTTGTTCTCACCAACTGTTTAAACCTCCCTATTTTATATTTAAGTAGATTTATCAACAATAACAAATCAGAATACTATCGTCTTTTACAAGCGGTTCGCGATGAAAATCTCTGGGAAGAGCGAATCCTCTTTATACTAAAAGCGATCAATTATACCTCAATTTCTACTATACAACTTATTAACGATATAAAAAAACTTATGCTAGAAGAAAAGCATCAGATAAGAACTAAATTACCTAAAATTTATAGCCAAGATTTAATCAACAATATCTTCAAACACCCTTATACAAAAATTGAATTTATTATATCAGATCTTAAATGCGACCGTCAAACTGCAAGAAAATATCTAGAAAAATTAGTTGAAATCTGAATTCTTTATAAGGTCAAAAAAGGAAGAGAAAATTACTATATAAATAAAGCTTTGTTTACACTTTTGGAAAATGCTTGAGGATAAAAAATATACTTATCTTTATAATATGTATACAAAATCGCATTTTTATATACATATTGCATCAATATAGATATAAATCATGATTTTTTAAATACAAAGAGGGGAAACAACAAAATAGAAGAAACATAATCATATAGGAAGAAACATAATCATATAGGAAGAAACATAATCATATAGGAAGAAACATAATATCTCAAAATCTAGACTTTTTAGTAGAAGAATAAAAGAAATTCTCCATACCAAAAACAAAAAAATAAACTTTACCACAAGTTTAATTCAAATTTGGACTCTAGGGGAGTCGAACCCCTGACCTATCCGATGACAATCGGATCACTCTAGCTACTAAGCGTTCATAAATAACTCAATATATTTCCTACTTTTCTTTTTCTTTAGTTGATATTCTGCACTTCTTGCTTCAGACAAAGTTTCATATCCTCTCGTAAAGAGAAGCTCCAAAGGAAGCTTTCATTTCATCAAGAGTACTTTTCAGCACTTATGCTGTGCGATCCTCCTTTCTAAATCATTTGTGCTTCCTACATAATATTGCCCATTTCCGAGCAGGAGAATATAGACTCGTCACTTCATTTTTTATTTTTCGCTTTAAAAAAAATTAAACTCTTTTAAAAGTTTAATTCAAATTTGGACTCTAGGGGAGTCGAACCCCTGACCTCCTGCGTGCAAAGCAGGCGCTCTACCAACTAAGCTAAGAGCCCATATTTTCTCTAGGACTTAACCTCGCAAGCTGACCTATCCGATACTAATCGGATCGCTCTACCAACTAAGCTAAAAGCCCATTGACACTTATGAAGTGGCACCTTCCTCTCCAAAACCCCCTGGAACCTGATCAGCAGGATTGGAAAGACTAAAAACACCAAACATCACCAATACTCAAATCACCATCGCACCGACACCAATAAAGACAACCAAATTCCTTGTCCCTCAAAGTGTCTTTTCTGCCCAATCATTCCTTCAGAACATCTGAACAATCTGATAAGAATAATAACACATCGCACCTCCGATAGCAGCCAAAACCAAACCTCAAATGATACGACCAAGCATTCCAGAATACAAGTAGTGATAAATAGCGGATAACGGGACTCGAACCCGTACAAACAGAGCTGAAGTCTGCTATGCTACACCAACTACATCATATCCGCAGAAGGCTATGTCTGTGATGACACGACATCTTATATGAAAACGAAGACGAAAATCAAGAGATTTTTTGAAGATCATCTCTCCCTCCAGAAAATAAGTATAAAAAACAAAAAAGAAAAAGCTGATCTCTTCCAGAGAAATACCTCTATTCCATAGAGAAGAAAATCTTTTCTCAAGCTCAAGATGAATTCCCTTTGAAAAAAAAAGACGAAACCTTAAACTAGGATCAGAATTTTAGTCCTTGTACAATACAATCAAGATGAGCCTTGCAAATAAATACCGCCCAAAGACCTTTGATGGAATGATCGGACAGGAACATATCACCAATATCCTCAAAGCACAAATGGAGGTGAGAGACAACATCCATCATAATTATCTCCTCTTTTGACCGAGAGGAACCGGGAAAACCTCATCAGCAAGACTCATTGCAAAAGGACTCAATTGTCTCAACCTTCAACAAGGAAACCCTTGTAATCATTGTGCAAATTGCGAATTAATCAATAACGGAACCAGCCTAGATTATGTGGAGATCGATGCAGCCTCTCATACAGGAGTAGATAACATCAGAGAGGAAATCATTGATAAAGCACTCTATCCACCGACCGCTCTGAAAAAAAAGATCTACGTGATCGACGAAGTGCATATGCTGAGTAAAGGAGCATTCAATGCACTCCTAAAAACTATCGAAGAACCAAAAAACAACGTATGTTTTATCTTCGCTACGACGGAAATCCACAAAGTCCCAGATACCATCATTTCTCGCTGCCAAGTGTTCAATTACCGCAAAGTACCAAATAAAGCAATGATCAATCACTTGAAAAAGATCTGCCAAGCAGAACAGCTCCACTACCAAGAAAACGCACTTGAGATCATCGCCAACATTTCAGAGGGTTGCGTGAGAGACGCAGTAAAATACGTAGATCAAGTCAGTATTTTGTGAGATTTGAATGAAGAAAACGTGTCAAGATTTCTTGGAGTAGCAGGAGAAACAACAATCAGAAATTTACTTTCAACCATCAAAACAGGAGAAAGAGAAAAGATTTTCTCTCAGCTCGACGAACTCAACCAGCACGGGATCGACCTCGGACAATTCGCAAAACAAGCGATCTCCTACATTGACCAACATTTGCTTGAAGACGTCGATTTCTTGCTCCACTGTTCAGAAATCTTCGGAAACGTACTAAGCACCCTAAGGCGATACCCATACCCACTCATCGCATACAAAATCGCAATCAATAAAGCCCTTGAAGCTGGGAAGGAATCTCAAAGCACAGGTGGAGCAAAGCCTATTGAAAACAAAAAAGAAGAAAAAGCTGATCCAAAACCAGAAGTAAGCGTTCCGACAGCACCAACACCTCAACCAGAAAAAGCAACAGCAGTAGAACAGGCTCCTCAAGCAGCAGAAACTCCTCTTCCACCGCAAACACCAGCACCAGAAAAGCCAGAACTAGAGACTCTAACTCAAGAAAAAAAAGTATGAACCCAAGCCTCAGAAGAAGACTTCAAAAAACTCCGAGCAATAGTAATTTCCAAGCTCACCAAACCAACCGTTCAATCTAACCTAAAAGATCAAGCCATCATTGAGCAGATTAAAAACGATGAAATCCAGATCACCGTCATCACAAAAATTGCCGAGATGCTACTCAATAACGAAGAAAATAGGAAACAGATAGAGCAAATCCTGAGTGAAGAGCTTGGGAAAGCAGTTCATCTAACGATTAACTTTGAGCATAAAGAAGCCTACTTCGCAAGGAAAATGGGATTATAAAGAAAAAAATCAGAATTATCTCTCTTTTTTGATTTGAAGCCCACAAGGAAGTTTTTTATAGAGAAAAAGATAAGCATTAACTCAAAAAAACAACGCCGCCATCAGCAGAAAAATAACAATCTTATGCAATCTATTAGTCCCTTGGAGAAGCATCAGAACCATCATAATAAGCGACCATATCCGAATAAAAGCCCTAGCTTCTCCTCTCGAAAATCCTAATCCCAAGAGCCTATGATGAAAGTGAGTATAGTCCCCATTGAGGGGATTTTTTTTAAGCACAAAAATCCTATAAAGCCCAACCCAAGCCGCATCAAACAAAGGAAGAGAAAGCGCCACCACCAAAGTCCCAATCTTATCTCCTCCAGCAACAGAAAGGTAAGCAATAGCAAACCCAAAAAACATAATTCACACGTCCCTCACCAATCAGAGCGGCTTGTACTCAATCACCGTATAAATCAGACTAATAATAAAAAGCAAAAAAGATAAATTCTGAACGAAGAAGAGCGATTCAATATTAGGGAAAGTTTCATAACTCTGGAAAACTACAAATTTTATCACAAGATAAATCGTCAAAAAACCAATTGCTGAGATTCCACTTCCTTGCGCATAAATTCCATCAAACCAGTTAATTGCATTAATACAAAACATCGTCCAGACGACAAAAGCCAGCGTAAAAATCCAGCTCGGAATGGGGAAAACCAAAGATCACAAAACAAACTCAGAATGCTGATTCAAACCACCGATCCACACCGCCAAAAACGCAGCCAGCACGTGAACAATAAGCCTCAAAATCGGAGGAATCCTTGGAAATTTCCCAAGATAGCTAAGTTCTTCTATCAACTCTACCACCCCAATCAAAAGTCATGGAATGAGAAGCCCAAGAAAAAGGGGCTCAGAAAAGTAGGCAGGATAAACAGCTCCAATCCCCACCACGAGGGCAAGAGTAACGAATATTCCTTGTAAGGTAGGAACTGGTTTTCTCGTATTTTTGAGATCACTACCCGGCTTATCCAAAACTTTTAATTTTCTAAAAAGAAAGAGTCCAGCAGTCGCAACCACGAGCGAGATCAGGGCAAGGAATCAGTATTGCATCCTTAGAGAAAAAAGAAATAAAATCTGACTTTTCCCTACTTGTAGCGATTATAGTCCAAAAGTCTAGAAGAAATAACAAAATCTCTTGTAATCCCACGTCTAAAAAATAAAAGGAAGCTGATTTTATCCTCAAAATAATTCAAGCACCATGAACACAGAAAGAACACTCGTAGTCTTCAAACCTGATGCAGTTTGTCGCGGGATCGTAGGTCAAATCCTAACCCGCTTTGAACAGGTTGGACTCAAAATCGTAGGAATAAAAATGCAAAAACCTGGCAGAGATTTCCTCCATCACCATTACGAAACAATTGGAACCATGATCACTCGTCGTGGAGAAGAGACCTTCAACCTTAACCTAGAAGCCATGCAAAAAAGCCCTGTTATAGCAATGGTAGTAGAAGGAGTCGAAGCAGTAAGCCTCGTAAGGAAAATGGCATGAACCACAGAATCAAAAGCTGCAGCACCAGGAACTATTAGAGGAGACTTTTCTCATATGTCATTTGCCTATGCCAACGAAAAAGGTGTCGGAGTCCCAAATGTGATCCACGCATCAGGCGACAGTGAGGAAGCAGAAAAAGAAATCAGACATCGATTTAACGATTCAGAACTCTTCAACTACAGAAGAGCAGATGCAGACTTTGTAAATTAAAATAATTAAACCAGCAATTTCAAACTCCTTTCCAATAATGAGGAAGCATCAAAACTCACCTGCTCAAGTTGCCATTCTGGAGCAAAAGTTGTAAGCTTCTTATAGTCCGGAGTGATCATAAAGATTGGCTTATCATGCAAAGATCTCCTAAAATAGGCAAGTGCCGATAGAGATTCGTGATCAATGCAGATTCCAATCTTTTTTGCATTTTTTACCAAACGCTGAACAGAATCAAAACCAAGAGCCGCAGTTTTTCACAAAACGCCCAATGCAATACGTTCTGGACAAGTATCCAAAAGTTGAGAAAGTTTTACATACTCCTCAAAATAACTTCCCATACCAATAAGAAGAAGCTCCGGATGATCAGGAGTAGTCAAAGAAAGAAATTCTGAATGATCAACTAAATGTTTATCCACAATTTGAAAAACCTCTTCCGAAGGAGATTCATAGACATTTTCAGGGATTTCTTGAGCAGTAAGAGGGATTAAAGCTGATTTACATGTTGTTAAAGCATGTAAAAAAGTCTGAAGATCAAGAGGAAATACGACGTCCTCTGCCTCCTCCAAGAAACGCAATTCAGGAGCGAATTTTCTACCAAAACTAGACATTCCCGTCCAGGCATCAATCACAATAACATTTTCAAAAAGCTGCCCAAGAAAAGGTGTAATATCAGAAAAAGAAAGCTGATCCAAAATAATGAGTCAGTTTTTTTTCTTTGATTGACTCTCAAAAAAAGTGCTCAAATCTCTATCAATCACCGAAACCCCAAAAGCAGCCAAAGCAGGATTATCACTAAAAATCTGCTCAAAATGGATATTTTCCTGAGCCAAAAGATCAAAGAAATAAGAACTCAATACTAATTTTGAAAGGTTGACAGTATTCATAAAAGGAAGAGAAAATAAAAATTACATATCATAGGTCAGAATATAGGAAGCCAACTGCTTAAAAATAGGACCAGCAGTATAACCTCACCATTGATTCGTCCTTGGACGACGCACCCAAATCAAAATCACATATTTCGGCTCATCAACAGAGACTACCCCAGCAAAGGTTCCATTAGTTCGACCAGCTCCTCTCTTATATTTCCCACGATAAGAAATCTGCGCAGTTCAACTCTTTGCTCCAAGTCTCACTTCTGGAATATTTGCCCCATTATAAACCTCAGGATTATTATTCATCACTTCCCAAAGTCAAGACCTCAAGAGCTCTGAAGTTTTATGCTTAAAAATCTGCTTTCTCTCCTGTATCAAAGAAACTTCTTGTTCCAAGCCATTTTGTTCTTTATTAATAATTTTGGAAATAATAGTTGGTTTGATACGTTCTCCCCCATTTACTAAAGAAGCATAGGCAACTGCAAGCTGAATCTGAGTCACAGTCAATCACTGACCAAAAGCATTATTCAAAAATCTTGCCACAGAAACGAGATTTACATTATCCAAGAAGCCCTCCTTCTCTCCAGCAAGTTCAATTTCAGTAAATGATCCAAAACCAAGTTTCGTAAGATAATTATAAAAGGCATATTTTTGTATTCTCTGCACAATCTTCACCATTCCAATATTACAAGAATGGATAAAAGCATGGAGAAAAGTATGATGTCCCTCACAAACTTTCGAAGCATTCTTAATAGTATAGGTTCAAACCTGAACAGATCATTCATCGAGATACGTATCTTGATAAGAAGCTTCATCCATATCCAGTCCGAGAGCCACAGTAAACGCCTTGAAAATACTTCCTGGCTCAAAAGGACTACTAATGTTCTTATCTACAAAAACCTGCGGTCAAAAAACATTCGTGTTAATAAATTTTTGAAGTCCAGTATTCTGCCTTTCGGATAAGGTAGCAATCCTATAATCGTTTCCTGTAAAAATATAAACCGGCACATCAACATAGCTCAAATTATCAATCAAATGTGCATATTCCTGTCCTAATGGCATTAAGGTATAAGCATCATTATAATTATTAGGATTAAAAGTCGGAGCATTAACTGAGGCTTTAACTTGCCCATTTTCAGCATCCAAAACTAGAATACTAATCGCATCTGCTCTCAATTGCTGAAGTTGCTCATGAGCAATTTGTTCTGCTTCTCTCTGAAGCCCAATATCAAGCGTCAAATAAATATCTCATCCATCAGTAGGATGAACGATTTCAAATTCATTCGTTCAAACATTACCAGCCATTCCGGAGGTTCTTCATCTGATTTCCCCTCTTTTTCCTTTTAGCAAATTATCAAAATACTCTTCCACTCCATAATAAGCAATACCATTCCTATCTACATATCACAAGATATTAGACATAAACTCTCCATAAGGATAATACCTCGTTGTAAAAGGCTCCAAAATCAGTCCGTACAAAACAGGAATACCAATATACACATTAGCATCTATATTCGGCTTCGATTTTTCAAATTGATATTGAACTTTAAGATCTCTAATCTCTTGAGCAAGTTGAGGATTGAGTCAAGAAATGAGCTTAATATATCTCCAATCCTGCACTTCAAACAGACTATCAAAAGTTGAACTTATCGGATATCTCCATTTCTTCAGTAAAGATTTCACCTGATTAATCGCCTGCGTTTTATTCTGAACATTCAGTGGCACAATATAGAGATAATTCTCCTTTTCAATAGTGAGATAAGGCAGATTCAATTGTTTCACCTCCTCCAAAAACCTAGGTTCAACAAAATACCCCAGATAGTTTGAGGTCTTTTTCCCTATCTGAATTTTTTCATCAAGCCTGGTAGTAATTAGCTCCATAGCTTTCTTTTTCGTAAACTGCTCAACGACTTTATCAAACTGCTCTTGGTAGCCCGTAAAATCAAATGTCTCATACTCAGGCGACCTAATTCCACTTCAAAAATAAAACAATTCTGGCTGTTTTGGAAGTAAATCCACATTCGTAAAGAGTTCAACATTTTTTACACATTCAGCCTTGGTTGGAACCTTCATTCCATTTAACTCACACAAATGCTTGTAAATTACTGGAGCAACTAATTCAATAAAACGAGGCTTCATAGGGGTCTCTGGAGAAATAACGTGCCCATCCTTCTTTTTTTCTGGGAAAACCGTCAAATCATTAGGATCAAGTGCCAGATCATAAAGTGTCAAATTTTCCGTTAGTTTCACAGGATGCCCCCCCTTATCCAACGCAAAAATATTCCCCCTTTCAGGATCAAGGAGCGACTCTCTATAGTGCAATTTACTCAGCTGTCTCTCATATTCATCATGCTTAACCACCTGCAGCCAAAAAAGCCTCAGAGTTAAGATAAAAAAGAGAAAACAAAAAAAGAATAATAATCCTGAATTTTTATCAGAAAATCGCTGTTGAAGAAAACGGAATGGTCTAAGAAAAACCGAAGACTCTGCTGAGTGGGAATGACGTTTCTGTGGTCACAAAACTTGCATAAGCTAAATTTCATCAGTTATCTGAGATAAAAACCTTTCGTATCATAGACATTCTGAAGCGTATATTGAAAATTCTTCGTATCTCCTCAAACCTTATTTGCCCAAAGATGCTGATTAAGCTGAGCAGTAAGAGACATTTTGATAAAAGGATTTATCTGCCCATCATCTATTGCCCGAGCAAGATCTGGATCTCTAACAGGAGAAATCTGAATATTCCAATGAACAATATTAAGATTATCATCAAAAAGATCCACCCATCAATCATCTTTATCCTTAGGAAGCTTATATCATGCATAGTTCGGAATATCATCTCCTTTACAAGAAAACTTTTGTCCATAATCACACGCCCAAGTATCCACCTGTCCATCATAAACTTCTAAATCTTCTTCCGCCTTAAACGCATGCTTTCTTCCAGCATCGAAGCCTCTTAATTTCAAAATCTGAATAGTATATCCAGTCGAAACCACGCCATTACGATCCTTATATTCTTTTAAAGTCCTTCTTAAAAAGAGCCTTCTTGTCTTATCATGAGAAATCAAATAGAGCTCTTGAACATCATTAGAATCTCAGACTGCATCCGATCAAGTTCACTCATCCCTATCATCAGAATCCCCAAATTCTAGAGGTTTATATTTTTCTACAAGGGAAAGCTCTGTAACACCATTGATAGTCTGTCCATCCGTATCTCCTCTAATATCCCAAAAGAGCCACTTATATTGCCCATAAGACTGCCTTCCCAGATTACGATCATTAGGAAGATTCGCAGATTGACAATTATTCACAAAATCCAAAAGCCCCAGTCCTCCATTTGAAGAACAATAAGAAAGAAAATGCTGCTTCAGTTCATCAGTTTGCACTCTGGAAGAGTTTTCATTTCCATAAGCCGTAAATTCATTACAGTGCCCACTTGCATTCAAGCTCCACTGAAAATTCCCTCCTCTTTTGTTACTATTGCATCCGACCATCTTCCTATTAAAATATTCCTCATAATCAATAGTATAATCCTGAAAGATTCTCGCGAAACTATCTATGACATCGTTCGTCTGTTGAATCAGATTTTGCCTCGCATCATTCGTATTCTTTACTTTCGGCAAAAGCGTCATAATTCCATAAAGTGTCGTCAAAATAGACGAAGAAATTACGATCACAAGCGTCACCTCAAGCAAGGTAAATCCTCTCTTTTTCATCATCACTCAAAAAAACAAATGCAAAAACAAACGTACCCCAATGCTACAAAAGACTATTTAGTTTCTCCCTGGTTTTTTGCCCAAACCATCCATGACCAGCCTTATTCTTCTCCTTTCCTGTCACAATCCCCTCTTTGAGCTGAAACTGATATACCGCTTCAATAGTAGCAGGAGAGTATACCCCATCAATAGCAGAGTGATAATATCCTCGATTCTTAAGAACCGTCTGAAGAGTTTTTATCTGCTCATGATATTGTCCCTTATTGAACGACTGAGTAAAAGTCACCTTTTGCACAGGCAAAGCTCCTTCTGAAGAAACCTGCTGTCCTGTTTGACTGAGATCTCAAGTGAACATAGACTGAGGAGTTTCTGAATCAAGCATAGCCCTAAAATTAGCCTGCAACTTTTTCGCCATCTGCGCATTTGTATCTTTAAAGTAAGAAAGCGCTGGTTCTTCAAGCATTTTTAGATTTAATCTTCCATTTTTTATCGCATCCGTAAGAGTCTTCAAGCCTCTTTTCAATTGTTCTGCCTTTGCCTCCATGCCATCAATATATCCCCCAATATTAGCACTCGTCGTTAGCAAAAGATTACAATTTACAGCTCAAGAAGCAGAGTAGAATTTTTTCTCAAGATCTGATTTTTTCCCCATAATATCTGCATAATCAGCATAAGAAAACAAAGCAGAAAAAAGATAATATTCTGACTGTTGAATATCAGTTGTAAATTTCTTCAAAAAATTATCTTTATGGATCAGATACTTAGCCTGAGTCGCATCATCTGGCTTATTTTTTGCAAGTGCTTGATTAAAAATTGACTCTAATTCAGCAGAGAAACTCTTCTCAAGCACAGACTTTTCCTTTTCTATTGCTTTAAAAAGATCAGAACGACTATCTATAGTAGCCTTAAATTCATTAAAGGCAACCGTCACTCCACTCACAGTCTTTTGAAAAGCATCCAAATAATCAAGATTTTGTGCCAAACTTGTAAGCAAAGTCTTATTATTTTCTACATACTCAAGAAAAGTTTTCTTGACCTTTTCAGTCTTGAGATAATAATCACTCTCAAGAGAGCTAATTTTCAGCGCTTGCTGATTATAAAAAGTATCAAGAGTATTCCCAAAAATCAAAGGATCCTGCTCCGCCATTCCAAATTCTAATCTCTTAATATCCCCATCAAACTTAATATATTCATTAAGAATAGAAGTTTTCAAAGCATCAGCAAGTTTATCAAAGTTTAAATTCTGATCCTCAGCAGGAATCGCCCCCAAACAACTTGCCGCTCTAAACAGACTCGTATCCGCAAACTTTGCAGCTTCAGTTGAAACCTTTTTGAGTTTTACCTTACTCTCATCAAGAGTTTTAAGAAGCTTATTTTTATGATTTTCCAGCTTCGTTGAAAATTCTTTCACCTGAGTTTGGCTAACATTCGCCGCAAAAATCGACGGACTCAAGAATAAAAGAGTAGCTCCCATTAAGAGAAATCAGATTTTTTTCATTTTTTGTAGAAAGAAAATAAAGAAAGCAAATACTTACTAGTATGATTTTCTCTCCAAATTTCAAGTAGAAAATCTGATTTTAGATGACAGGCAAGAAGCATCCCTTATTTACAAGTCAAAACAAATCCGACAGAAAAGAACCTTTCATGGAAGAAATCTCATAAAAATAGAATACCAAAATAAAGCAAGGAGCCAGAGAAATACTTTTAAGTTGCAATCGTTTTCCAAAACACTAAAAAGACATCAGACTTTTATCTTTTACAAAAATTAATGACCCTGATTCCTACCGTCCTTGAAAAAACCAAAAATGGAGAAAGAGCCTACGATATTTACTCAAGACTCCTTGAAGATAGAATTATTTTTGTTGGAGAGCAGGTGCATAGCGCAATGGTGAATACAATCGTAGCTCAGATGCTCTATCTGGAAAAGAAAGATCCTGAGAAAGATATCATCATGTATATCAATACGCCTGGTGGAGAAGTTTATTCCGGACTAGCAATTTACGATACGATGCAGATCCTCAAGTGTGATATTCAAACTATTTGTACCGGGCTTGCAGCTTCTATGGGATCGCTTTTGCTTGCTGGAGGGACGAAAGGGAAAAGGTTTGCTCTGCCACATTCTAGGATTATGATTCATCAGCCTTTGATTTCTGGAGGTGGGATTTCTGGACAAGCGACCGATATTCAGATTGAAGCTGAAGAGATGCTCAAAGTAAAAAAAATGCTGACTGAAATCATCGCCAAGCATTCAGGGAAAGGCTATGATGAAGCGCTTGCTGATATGGAGAGAAATAAATGGATGAGCCCAGAAGATGCTTTGAATTACGGTTTGATTGATAAGATTATCGGAGCATAATTAAAAAGCCCCTTTTCTAGCAAGGGCTCCTTTTTTATTTTCGTTAAACAAGCGTTCCAAGTTGAAGGAGAAATCCAAAAAACAAAAATCAGATTCAAAAAATATAGGTCAGTATCCCTAAATTACGAACGAGCTTATTCCCAAAGGAAAAAGTGATAAAATAAGGAGCGATCATAAAGATGACCAAAGAGAAAGATGCCCACTTCCCTAAAAGCATATTGATAGCAAAATATTCATTTGTATTTGAGGTTTTTAGTCCTTGAAACATTGCATCAAAGATAAAACGAACAAAATTCCAGCTTAGGAGTTGAAGCACGGCTCAAAGGATAAGATAACGAGACTTGGAAAAAGAGCCTTTTCGCTTTTCATAGCTAAGAAGAAATGAGTTTTTTAATTCGGATAAAGTCAGATTTTTTCTCCTTGAAGTAAGAGAATGCTTTTTGATCAGTAGATAGACACTATATCAAACAAAAAGTAAAAGAATACTGCATGCCACGAGGGAAAAAGCTCTCCAATACAAAGATTCTAATGCTCTCCCAAAGAGACTGAGTGTCTGAGGATTCTCAAGTGCGTTAAAGAAATAATGTTGAATCATGAGATAAGAAATAGTAACTAAAACTTCTACCTTCATTATATCCCCCATAGTATTTTGTCAAATTTTTACCCTCTTTTTCTTGCTATTTATGCCTACTCTTGCCTTGATTGGAGCCTCTGAGAATCCAGAATCCCTTGCGTTTAAGCTCTTTACACGTCTAAAAGAAGGAAGCTTTGAAGTCATTCCTATCAACCCAAAATATCAAACAATCGCTGGAGTTAAGTGTTTTCCTTCCCTGACTGAGCTGAAAACTACTCCCGAAGTCGTGATTTTTATGGTCAATCCGAAGCTGACTTTGCAGATACTCCCTCAGGTCGTGGAATTACGAATCAAAAAAGTCTGGTTTCAGCCTTGAACTTTTGATGATGCAGTACTTGAATTTTGCAAACAAAACAATTTAAAAGTTGAGCACGAAAAATGCCTCTTAATCGCTCCAATAACAACGCTAGAGAGCTTCATACAGTGAGAATAGATCAAAAAAAGGCGGTTTATTAACCGCCCTAAGAAAAAGATTTTCCAATAATCTTATCCTCTACAAAGCCCAATGTTTTTGAGCATTCTATAGAACTCAAACTTCTTGATCATCTTATTATAAGGAGACAAAGAGTCATAGGAAGCTCCCTCCTGTAATAAAGTATCCTTGAGTTCCAAAAGATTTGCCATTCTTTCCACATCCGCTTGTCAAACTTGACTCATTTGATCCAAAGACTTCTGGAGCACCGCAAGAGCTCAACTCGCATCTAAAGCTTGAGAAGACTTCTCTCCAAAACAACTCTCAGTTAACAAACGAGAAATCTGTTCGGTATCTTCTGCAGAAATCCCTCTACCATAAATATTAAAATTCACATTTCCAAGGTATTCATTATTATTTGCCAGCGATACCCCTTGTGCTTTTGCCTTATCAAAGGTAAAGGATTCTATCGCAATAAGAGGAGGGATACTCGCAAAGAATCTCTTAAGAGAGAGAGGCTTATTCACAAGACTTTCAAGTCCGATTCCATAGGCAAGTCCTGGAATTGTCCTATACTTATCCCTAAATCTGAAATAACAAATATCTGAAGATTCAGTCATCCCACAAACAATACTTTGTTTGATCGTCTCATCCACTACCTCTTCATCAATCAAGATATTAGATTCAGAATCTGGAGTCTGCAATCGGTTATACAAATAACGAGAGATAACCGCATTATAAAAAGATTTTTCATTCTGATCCTGAGGTTTAGTAAGTTGATATTCTGAGACCAATTGATTAATTTCTTCAGCTTTTTTCTCTCTAATGACATTAAAAAGATAGTAAGAAAAGTCATTGAGCAATCCAAGGTTATTGATATTAGAAGTCAGAGAAAGCTTATCCACCAAAAGAAGAAAGGCTCTCTTTGAGTCAGATTTAAACGAAATACTAATTGGGATATTAAAAAATCCGTTTTCTAGCTCATTAATTTCCCCAATCTTCATATTTACAACTTCATTGTCTCCCACATCTTTCCCACTCTCTCTAATAATACTACTCCACTGAGAAAGTAATGAAATATCTTGGTAAGGATTGGTATCCAAATATTTTTTTCCCAAGATTGAAATATCAATATCCTTCGTATACGGATCTTTCCAGATATTAAGCGAAGGTAAAAGAAGATTTCTCAAAAATTCAGTATAAACACTCTTTTTAAAAGTCAGCTCTCCTTCAATTCTTTCCTTTTCTTCTTTAGAAGAAGAATACAAACCAACAATATCCTCAATAGTTTGAGGCAGAGAATCCTTATCTTCAGCCATTACCTCTGACTGCTGAAAGCTCGTCAGATCATATTTATTAAGTTCTTTGAGATCCCAAGTCCTTGCTGTCAGCTCAGAGTTTTTAGACCAGACAAAGAAAAGAGCCATAACCGTCACCACAGACATCACCCCAAAGATTCCCAGCGTAACGAGATAGGTCTGTTTATTAATTCCAAAAGAGATTTCTAGCTTACTGCCATTTTTCCCTTTCTGCATAAATCAAGCCACAAAATCCTGGACAAAAGACTTCACTTTGTCCAAAAATCAAACCTGAGGAGTTGAATTGTTTTCTAACATGTTCAGAAGGTAATAAAGAATAAATTCTGATTTTTTATACGAGGTTAAGTTAATCTGAGAGAAGTCTTCCCTCCTCTCCAGAAGCTAACGATCACGAAGCAAGTCCTTCTCCAGTCCCCAAAGGCTGAGCAACAAAAGCTCAAAACCCACCACTAAAAGCAAGAGCTCCAGTATCCGTCTGAGAATCCTTAATTCTTGAAATATAACTATCCATAAAGTCGAAGATTTCCCTCTCAGTCGTCTTTTGAATTGGAAGATTAAAGGTTTTTACTGAGTTATTTACGATATATTTCGATCCTCCAATAGTAACCTGCTTTGGAGAAACCTTAATATCTTTTGCATCAATTGCCTTCCCCACAATAAAGGTACTTTGCTTGAGCAACTTAATCAATTCAGAGATAATAAAGATATGAGGACTCTTAATACCTTGCTGAATAAGCGCATATTCATCTTCCTTAAGAGTATTCACTTCGATAGTAAAGCCAATACTATTACTCTTACCATTAAAGCTGTTGAAGGTGATAGAAAAGCTCGGCATATTACTAAATTCTAACCTATTATTAATAAACTCCATGAGAATCTTGAAGAATCCCGTATCAAAGGAACTATCACCAAGAATCTTCTTATAATACTCATCGAAATCATTAATTTTATCACATTTTGTAGGCTCATAAGGATTATTATAGCAGACATTAAGATAGTATTCTACATCCTTTTCTCCTCTATCCATCAGAGTATCAAGTTTTTCTTTAATATCCGATTTGGTGTATCAAAGATTCTCCGCCAAGGAAGAAACAAAAACATCCATAAGTGAAAACACCTTCATCGCACTCGAAAATTTCACTACTTCCAGAGAAAGCAAACTTCTCTGAATAGATCCCACAGCATTATCTGCCTTCAAAATATCGACTAACTCTTGAGGAAAGAATCCATCTTTATTCATGCTTTCTTGGAAAGCTTTTGTCTGTGTTTTTAGAGCAATAATCTGATCTCCTAAAGCAGAAAGCTTGGTTTGCAAAATATCTTTCTTCTGCACAAAATTAAGCCCATTATCTTGAAGAAGCTGTTTTGCTCAAGTCTCTCCCTGCTCTGCAAGAGAAAGGGTAGCATACTTAGCTTTATCAAAAAGCCCAAACATTGTTCCATACTGATCATAGGTATCAGAGACTTTTTGCACACGTTCGATCTTATCTACTGGTACTGTAGGCTGAGACTTCAAATCCAAATACTGATAGAAAAAATAACTAGCAAGTGAAAGCGCTCAAAGGCCGATAATTCCCAAAACAGCAAGAATAAATTGCGTATTATATCTTTTTACGACATAAGCAGCATCTTGACTTTGCAGTCCAGCCAAATCACCCGCATTATCAAGCAGTTCCAAAGGAGCATCCTCTCCCATATCCCCAATTCATTCAATTTGCTGTGATTGTTGAACAATATTAGCTTCAGGAGCAGAAGCTTGCGATTGTTCCACTAAATCAGCCTCAGGAATAGGATCTGAAGCCTCTTGAAGTTGTGCAGAAAGTGATCATTCCATCAAAAGATTTCCATTTTCTTCAGCAATAGCCATACGTGTCTCGAGACAGAGAATAAAATTTTCATCTATTTACATAGTTTTTCTAGATACCTCCATTATAACGTAAAAAAACCAAAAAGTCAAAAAAATCAGATTTTTTTTCTTGAAGAAGACCAAATTCCTCGATTTTATAGAGACAAAAAGAAGATATTCTCTCATCTCACCACAAAGCAAGCAAAAAACTAGCATTGACTTTCTCCGGACAAAAATCATACTAAGAAAGACCTTTCCTCTTTCATCTAAATAACGCGACCAAATGATAGCAATAAGCCACTACGAATCACCGCTAGGCACGGTCCTGCTTGCCGCCAAAGAAAAGTCCCTCATCGGTCTACGGATCACCCCACAAACAGCGGATCTCAGCAAATATCATGAACCAATCCAAGAGCAACCCCAAAATCCCGTCCTCTTAGCAGCCAAATCTCGATTAGATCGCTACTTTGCAGGAGAAAAACCATTGATAAACGAGCTTCCTTTGAACCCGATTGGCAACAAATTCAGCCAAACCGTCCGAAACCTACTCAAAACCATTCCTTACGGCAAAACTACCAGCTACGGAGCCATTGCTCAGCAAGTAGCCTCCATTAGAGGTATCAAAAAGATGTCGGCGCAAGCGATCGGAGGAGCAGTAGGAAGAAATCCTATTGCAATCATCATCCCCTGCCATAGAGTTATAGGAAAATCCGGAGCCCTCGTCGGCTATACTGGAGGACTTGATCTAAAAATCGCCTTGCTTCAGCATGAAAGCAACACTTCCACTCCCTGATCACCAAGCAACGGGCATTCTCAACCACCGCTAACAAACTTCCCTTGACTCAGTAAAAAATTTTCGTAAACATAAACTACTTTTTTATCCTTTTTCAAAACCAGATGAAGATCAAACAATTCTTCTGAAACCGAATAAACGGACTCAAGACCTTCCCCGTTGCTCATCTTATTTTGCTTTTCTTGACTGGATGTAGCACTTACTTTATCCACATCGACCAAAATGAGACTCGACAAATCAAGCTCATAGTGGCTGGAATACTAGGATTCTTGGTGAGTCTCATCTGACCCCTTCTTATCCTCCATGCTGAAGAGGAAACAAAGACTATTGGGATCATCAATCGAATAACCCAGCTCTTCGCACTTCCTACCATTGCAGGATACTATCGACTCCTACAAGGACTCAGTGAAAATACTCATTACGCGGAGAATCTCCTCTATTTTTGAATATTCCCTTTGTTGATACTAGGAATTTTGACACTTATCGCTCGAATTTTCAGGCAAAAAGAACATAAAATCTGGTTTTCTCGGACAAGTTTGCTCCATTCCGTAGGATTTTGACTTTTGGCGGGACTTATTGTTTGGGGAGGACTCTCTGGAACTCTTGGCTCAATCAGCACACTCTTTGACGTAGATATCAATCGAAAATGGCATGCATATTTTGGAACATTCAGTATGTTCCTACTCGCAGGCAGCTTTATGATCAATTATTATAGCTCCGTCACAGAATACCTTCCCAAAGGCAGCCATTCAGAATTTGAGCTCCACTCTACTCGCTTGATGAAAATCTTTGGAAGCTATATTTTCCTTCCGCTCGCACTGATCTATCTGACAATATTCACCGTTTTTGGAATAAAAATTCTCATCACCGGTGTTCGACCAAAAGGAAACATCATATGGTTAGGAGCAGGATATTTTGCTTGAGGAATGCTGACGTACTTCCTTACATTCGCAGAAAATTCCAAGTTCTTTGATAAAATCCGCCAAATCCTCTTCATCAGTTTCGTCTTGGTTGCATTGATGATGATCAAAGCTCTCCAACTCAGAATCCAAGACTACGGCATTACTATAAATAGATATTTCGTAGGGATGTTTATCCTCTTTATCATAGGATTCTCAGTCTTAGCACTTTGCTTACCAAAGATGAGGCTCAGACTTTTCATCTCGTTGCTCTTCGGACTGAGCCTAATTTCCCTCTACAGCCCACGAAACGCACCAACCATCGCCTTCTCTTCTCAGAAATCCCGCATCGAATCCCTCCTCGCCAAAGCAAACCTCAAGCTTCCTTTGCAGAAAGATAGCTTCAAAGACTTGACTGGAGATAGAGCAGGAGAGTTGACGGAAACCGTTATCGGCTTTGTAAATACTCAGCCTTACGAAAAACGAAATAAGGTCCTCTTCAATAACCAATATTCAGATAAAGACAATAGCCGATCTTATGGCTACGAGATCCGTGACTATCTTTGAATTGAGGACTCCCACCGAGAGCCAGAAGAAAGTAAGGATATTGAGTTCCGTCTTCGAGCAAACGATACAAACTTTGAAGGAAAGGGAATAACTACTCAGACATATGACAAGCTTTATGAGATTTATTGGATCTCCCCATTGATAAGAGACAATACACTTATGTATAGCATTTCATGAGAGATCAAAAAAATAAATCTGACTAAAATGCTACGTCGTCTCTCTCTCGGCTGGGCAAGATCCTCGTGGTATGAATATCAACAACATACGCCCCAATAGTATTTTTTACCTCAATGATAATGCTTTACACACCCTCTACCACGAGACAGCTCACACATGGCATCAATCGGTGGATTACCCTACCGATTACAAGCGTATCTCTGGTACCGACTACAAGAGTAATAGCTGGGCTAATAGCTGGACAGGTACCGATTACCTCAAGGCGGGCTTTATCAGCGCTTACGGAAGTAAGGATTCTGATGAGGACTTTGTGGAGATGATCTCTCGCTATATCACCTACTTCAATGCCACACAGGATTGTGGTTGTGCTACAGAGGATACTACTTTGGATACTAATGGAGATGGTTTCGACGATGCCCTCTATACAGCTTGGAAGCGTAGTTTTACTAACTATAACAATGGTGCCTCAGTGGCTTCCTATGACTCGGCTCGTGTATGGGAAGAACAATTGGAATTGGGCAATGCCAAAATCCGCTCTACAGAGCAATATACAGGTAAAGAGAAGCTTGAGCAGAAGATGAAAATGATCCGCCGCTACCTCACCACCACTTGGAATATCAACTTGGATGTCTTGCGCAATAAGATTCGCGAACGCTATCCTTATGTGGCTGGACGTACCTTGAGTGGGCAGGTGG